>Ga0208427_1000104_pt1 | contig 34018 bp, 35 predicted proteins | sample DEB08_DNA_FD_184532 | JGI IMG/M metagenome (GOLD analysis project Ga0208427, IMG submission 184532) | Aqueous microbial communities from the Delaware River and Bay under freshwater to marine salinity gradient to study organic matter... | ecosystem: Environmental > Aquatic > Marine > Coastal ...
TATTCCCTGAAAGCTGGATCGCGTTGACAGGTGGAGAGTGGTAGACTAGTTAGATAGTGTTATCCATAAACTTGGGGGCTTCGGCCCCCTATTTTTTTGTGAACCCGGTTCCGAAATACAGTCCAGTGATTGCAGCGACTAGATTAGTATCGAGTGGGGTGATGACGAAGCCGGTAAACGACCTCCATTCCATGAGTTTTTCTGGACCGAATAACCAATTCCAGAAACCTCCTTGAATTTCTACATATCCTACAGTGATAAGCCAAGGTAATTCTGCTACAGGTGCAACTAACGCAGCGACTTTGGGTAAAACTATGATTGAGAAGATTGCAGACAATGCTATAATCCGCCTTGTCCATGCGAAATGAGTGTCCTTCAAGCCGTGCTCTCTAGCAGAAGCAATGATCTTACTCTCTTCTGTAAGAGCAGCGATATACATTTTATTCTGATCTTGTTTAGCTTTAATACTCTGTCCCCAGATGGACATAATTCCACCGAGAATCGTTGAAAATAATAGTGTAAAAATTTCTAGAGGTAATCCACCCATTACAGTATGCTCATTTCAATATCCGCTATAGTTGCTTCTATATTACAGCGCCAATATTCTAAAAATTTGTTGATTCGAGGATAGGTTGGGGGTACATCTAAAGTCTGCCAGGAGAACTCTTGAACTAGATCCCTATGATCAGGCATGTAGTAGAATACTCGAATTAGTACAGGAGCCTTTTGGTCTAGGAGGATCATTAACTATTTCTTCCTAGTTCAGTTACTGTTCTCTTTGGTAGTGCTCCTCTGGCTTTCAACTGTTTGTAGACTTCTTGCAATTTTCTTACATCGATTGTAAGTTGCGTGTCCTCTAGATCACTACTAAACTTAGGTTTATTGATTCTACTTATCAGTTGTAAACCACCCGGCTCCTTTTTAATCTCTTCGAATATTCTACTCTCGTCATCTTTAGATACACGACCTTTAAATTTCTTGAGTGCTGACAAGCCTGGAAATCTCTCTTCCATAAACTGGGAAGCATATTTATGAGCAGAGGTAGGAGTCTTGTTATTCGGGAAAAGAAACGAGAACACTCTACGAAAAGATGGGTCACCAACTTTCTCGGTACCCTTATATAGTGTTTCTAACATTTCAGCCTTTGTAGGCCGTAATGGATTGTTCTTATCCCGATAACGAGGGGCTTTTACGTATTCCTGGCTATTGAGAAATTGATCTTCGATAGTTCCAATTGCGTATCCTAGAACTTTATTAAATATTCTATCGTACTCTTTAACTTCTGAGTACGATGTTAGTTTCCAGTCTTCCACATCTTGTTGATCTAACTCTGCTTTCATTCTAGTTTTTCGAGGTTTAGGCGTGGCACCAGTTAGTTGTTTTAGACCGGGTACATCAGCCTTACGCTCAACGCCGAGTTCTGTAATCGAGTATTTTTCCGGGGAACCTTCGTAAATAACTCGCTCTGCACCAGTACCCCTTGTGATGTCTGCAATCATTTTATTAAGGAAGGCAGAAGTCATCTGCTTGATCTCTGAATCAGCTAAATCTTCAGGATCAAAAAATTCAATATTTTTTAGTCGAGGGTCATAACTAGGACTCGGTCCTACTCCAGCACTATATACATCCTCCACAACACGGAAGGGGGTGGAGAAACCTCCGAGAAATGCAGTCATCAATGCTGCCGATAACTTACCTAGAGTAGCTAGTGCTTCAGGATCATCCTTTCCGTCCCGAAGTTGGTTTGCTATATTTTGAAATAGATCTCCGGTGCCTTTTAGAACCCCTTGCCTACCTTCAATTCCTGTGGTTAATTTTAAAATCTCATCTGCGGGGGAAGCAATCCTTACAGCTTTCTCTGGATCAATCTGTTCTAAAACAAAATTAGCCATAAAGAGAAACATAGGCAGAGGGAACATGGAGGATACGTCTATACTATCACCCTCGTCATTCTTTAACTCGTCGTAAGTATCTCCCCCAAAAGATGCCCGTAAAGCTAAGGCAGTTCCGAGCATCCAAGAGAAATCAAAGGCTTCTCTGAAGGAGTCCTTTAAATCCTCTAAGCTCCTGAGATATTCACCTAGTTTTTCTTGTTCTGCTTTGATATCTTTATCTAACGCATCTGTATCGACACGCCCTTTTACCACGTATTTTTTATCGAGTTCAGGAGGAATCTGACGAAGATCTTTAGGGTTTAAGTTGCCCCTAGCTTCCTTTAGTTTAATAAACTTTTCTGAAATAGCTGGTGCCTCTCTCTTTGCAGAGAGTACCCTAGAACCACTAACTAACATTTTAGGGGCGAATAGACCCATTCTTTGAGAAGAAAACACAAACATATTCGCCATAAAGTTAGCAAAGGGGACAGCTAATTTTACAAGGCTATTCTGCGCACCTGTTCTCTGAGCCAAGTTGACAATTTGACCTAAGCCCCTGCGATTAAATAACTTATCACCTGCGTTTCGAGTTTGGAAGGTTATATCGTAAGCAGTCTGTAAAGCTCTAGCAGTCATGTCCTCATCAAAAAGATCTAATCTATTCTTAGCAATCAGTTCTTCGATGGTTTTTATTTCTTCCGTCCACAGACCTAAATTTATTTTTCTATTTATTTGAGCTTGTGCTGAAGAAAGAAATGCTGCTGCTTTAAACGCCCTGTCTTGTTGGATGTTTAAGACGTTTAATTTTCGACCTATCCACTTAAATGATTTTAACGTAGAACTTTCCTCTACGTCAGTATTTAACAATTTACTATCACCAAAGTTATCGTTAAAAGCTCTTCTCACCTCGGGTTTAACATTTGCCACAATATCAGTTAACGCTACAGAACTTTCTGCATCTAATAGTCTAACGGTCATGTCTCCAAATTTATTTTTAACTTGCTCTTTGGGATCAACCTCTGGTAATCCTAGAATTTGCCGCTCAGTATTTATAAATAAGCTATCTAAAACTTGACGAATGCTTGCTCCAGGAGTATTAGCCAGCGAACCGGCAATATTACGCATCGTTGTAGCGGGGGAAGATACGATAATACTTCTCCAGAAATCGATACCAGCATTAATTATATTGCCAGCTTTCTGGGCTTGTATATCTTCTTTACGTAATTGATCCGCGACAGCCTTTGCCGCAGAGTCTAGCGCACTCTCTTTATTTGCTAGGAGAGGTATCTCACCCTGGTTACTTAACTTAGAGATGAGGGAACTACCTGCACCAGTCTTTGGTAGGTAATCTAGATTTGCTTTTTTCGCGAGAGTTACCGCAGCATTGTGAGAAGACCAACGGTAGTAGTCTAAAAATTGTTGCGTGTCTAGACCAACTTCCTTTAAAAAGCCTGTCATCTCATCGGGTAAACTGATATTGTTGGCGTCTAAACCAGCGGCGATAGACGAAATCTGTTCCGTTTTGTTTGCTCGCAAGTCTATGTAAGGATCTAATAACTCTTTATTTTTCTTATAGACTTCTCCTAGCGCCATTTCGATATTAATATACTCGTCTGGAACAACACCTGCCGCTATGGTCGGACTAAATCTTTGGTTTAGTTTGTTCCAAACCTCACTATCAACCGTATCATTAAAGAAATCATTGGCTTCTTGAATAGAAGTCCGGTCAAAGAATTCTTCTTTCTTAACGTAGTTAGCAATGTTAGTTAATTTATCTACTTCTGAAACAGCTTTGACGCCGCTCAGTTGATCCGCAGCGATTTCAACTTTTACACGGGAAGGTGTTCCCTGTTTCACAGATTCTTTAGAACTTTTAGCAATCAACTCAACAACAATATCACCTTCCTTAGAGGCTTTTTCAGGAAGAATACGACCCATGGTATCGAAGGTTTCGTAGTCGTCAATATTCTTAGTGATATCATCACTGAGTGTGACGTACAAACCCCCAGATTCCGTAGGTGCTTCAGCGATACTAGCGGCCTTCGCAGCTTGACCTTGGGTAGAACTCTCTAACTGTTCTATTACTTTTTCTGCTTGTTTATCACCACGAGACTTTCTAATCTTGTCTACTAGAAGACCTCCGGCGGCACCAAAACCGGCGGCTGCGGTCACACCTACAGCAGTAGCAATGCCTATTTCAGCTAAGTTTATTTCTTCTTTAACGCCTAGATCTTTTTCAGTCTGTTGTACTAGTGTTTCTTGGACAGGGGCAGCAATAACTTCTGGCAATGCGGCACCTGTAGCTGCTGCCCGTACCGGTGTTTTAGTGGCAGCTTGCGCCAAAGAGCTAGTTACTAACTTCTGTACAAGTGGCCTAGCCACAGCCATACCTATAGCCTTACCCGCTCCAAGACCTAGCAAGTTAAGAGGATCTGTTAGAAGATATTTTGTATAGTCTATCACCGCCTCACCAGTTACCTCATTTTCTAACTGGTCATCGACAGCTTTATACAGAGCACCTAAATCCTTTTTATATTCAGGCTGTTCGTCTAAAGAGTTGGCATAGGAAAGGAACTCGGCAGTTTTATAGGAATTGACATGCATACCCCTATAATCTTCCATGAAGTTACTGAGCAAATCTCCTGCCGTTTCAAATGACTTATTTTTATCAATACTGTACTGCTGCAAGGCTTTTAAATTGTTACCTTGATTTAATAACTCATCAACAGTGATAGGTTTTTCTTCTGCCATTATCAAGGTTTTCCTACGGACTGATTACCCGATGGGATGACAGGCTTTTTGTATGGAGACTTCGGGGTTACGGGAGTTCCTCTCCTGACCTGACCAGGAGTAGCAGCAGGAGTAGCAGCAGGAGTAGCAGCAGGAGTAGCAGCAGGAGTAGCAGCAGGATCTGCATCCTCATCGGCATCCTTCAAGAATTCTTGAATGCCTATCTTTTTAATCTTCTCTATTTCTTTAGGGGTTAGTCTATCAGATCCCTTCCTATTCTTTAAGAAGGCATCTAGGTCATCTACATCCGCTACAAGTCTGTCTACATTTTTACGGTAATATGTATCATAAACGGTCCCACCGGTCATCCAAGTCCCGATATCAGTCCATAAATTTTCAAGTCGGGTCTCATCAGTTGACCCAGCAATGTCCCCCGTTTTTTCGATTTTCCGTGTCATAGTATCTTTTATATAATTTCGATCTGCACCAGTTGTGTAGCTAAAAGAGCGCACAGGTTGAGTAGGTTTTTCATAAACAGGAATATCTTGTTCCGCGAGTGCGGCTTTCCATTCCGCGTCACTAGCTCCGGCGGGTTTTTTGAGAATTTTCTCGCGTTGTGCGGCGGCACGAGCGGAAGGACTAAATACAGAGGCTAAAAATCCTGGCCCACTTTCTTCTTCTTCAGTCTCAGGCGGACTTTCTATAGCAGGTTCCTCGGCTGGTGTAAAAGCATTGATCTGGTCTGCCGTCATGCTTTCTAATAATCTTCTTGCCGTATTTTCATTTATAGGGCTACCATCTGTGTTTTCCTTCTGCTTAAGTAGATTTTTAATTGCTTCGTTATCAGCACCTTCAGGAGCAACACCTTTTATAATAGCAAATATGTTTTCTCTATTTTGCCGTAGTCTCTTACGTTTATCCACGACGCTCGCCATAGTAGCAGACGCTTTTCTAGCAAGTTTTTTATCTTCTTCTAGAAGCTTTTCTTGTTCTTTGGCAATCTCTTCCTGACGGTTTTGAAAACCTTGTACAACACCTAACCTAAATGCAGCTTTATTACCTAACCTAAATGCAGCGTTAAAGAAACCCATTAGTCTCTCCTACCCATCAGTCCTGTGGAAGGTACTTCCTCTTCCTCTTCCTCTTGAGGTTCTGGTTCTACCTCCGGTTCTTCGCTTTCACTGCGCTTCTCTAGTTCTTCGAAGGCTTTCTCTAAGCGATCATCACTCTTACGAATAGCGAGTTTTTCGTATTCAATACCTGCGCTATCTAGCAGCTTCATAATAACCTCGAATACTGGGCCGAAGATAAGCAACATAATGTCGATTGTATAGTAACCTTGCGCCCAACCGCTAAACACAATCGACCTAGCAATGAGTTCAGCAGGTACACCTAGTTGAGCGGCAATAGAAATACGTTCTGCTCCATCATCACTCATTAATCCAGATACGACGTAATCATATGCTTCTGTTGGATCAGTATAAATAGGTGGGTTTTCATGGATTTCAGAACCTAGATTACCTGTTAAGGACGAACCCGGAATAGCCCCATCAAAAAAACTTGTTGCATCTTCTGCCATAATATATCCTTACGCGATTCGAGTGGTTTCGGCGCTAAAACCAACACCTTTAGATACATCAATTGAATCCATAATGGCTTCGTGTCGGTTGATTAAAGTAGCGATTGCCGTAGTAGATCCTGCTTGTGCTGCAACTGGTGGATCGCCCGCTTCAATACTTGGAACCCTGAGATTACTAGAGATTCGTTTTGGACTCAGTTGAGCCACCTTTGGTGTGTTCTTCGAGCTACCAAAAAAAGATTTAATACCGGTTGTAACTACTGCTGAAGCAATCGCTGAAAAAATTTCCATGGTTTACTCTTCCTTTTTGTTGGTGTTTGTCGATCCTACGCTGGTAAAGATCGCATCTGCGGCAGAAGCTAACACATTACCGACTATCTGGCCTGAAGCAATAGTCTGAGTATTTTCAAGGTTTTTATCCGCAGCAAAAGATTGTAAAGCTAACTCATATTGATACTGTTGCTCATTCAAGCTATTCACTCTAGCAAAGTTTACTTTATCTCTAGCATCTTGTAAAACATTAGCCTGTGCAAGCTGACTGATGTTAAATAAGTTACGGACGTTATATTCATTCTCTGCATTAGCTATAGCTGTATTCGCTGTGTTAATTTGCCTACGGTACACGGCGTTAGCCTGATCAATAAGAATACGGTTTCGTGTATTGAACTGATCTCGTTGGTTAGCTAACTCTGAATTGAATCGACTGATAGTATTAGCCTGTCCTGCGTTAAACTGGTTAATAGCATTAGTTTGAGCCGCGTTAAACTGAGCGGTCTGATTAAATAAATTGGCAAAGAATTGATCATTCTGCTGTTCAGACTGAGCGTTAAACTGCCGAGCACTATTCGTTGCAGCCTGATCAGTAAACAATGCCTGAACCCTATTTTGTGTATTAGTTACACGAGCCTGTTGTTCATTAGATAGGTTCTGCAAATCCATTTGCAAGGTCATTTGAGCATTAAGAACTTCAGCCTGTTGACGATTGTTAAGGTTTAACTCATTCATACGACGATACGTCTCGGCATCAGCAGCAGCGATAGGAGTAGAAGCTTCCATAGCAGCTTGAGTAATGGCAGCACCAGCCATGGATGAGGCACCTAAACCACGAGCAGCTAGACGTTGTTCAGCAGTACGAATAGCACCAGCAGCAAAAGCTGGAATCTGCCCACCTTCAAATTGCTGCATTAGGCTAGCTAACTGACCCTGTACAGTAGACTTAACATCTACCTCACCTTGTGCGGGTTCTACGTAATCAGTTAGCCCTTCCTGACGAGCAGCCTGTATCTGTTGTTTCGCTACCCGCTCAAAGGCTTGTTGAGCACCATACGATTGAGCTAAGGTCTTATTTGGATCAGCGGCTTGAGCAATCTCTGCTTGAGCAGCTTCAACATTAAAAGCAGTAGGAGTTACTTTATACTTATCTGCATCTAGAAACTCATCAGCCGAAGGAGTTAACCTTTGTAACTGTAGTTCCGTACCCGTAGGTAATTCTGGAGTCTCGGCTAACTCAGCCTGTTTACCTATTGCGGTTAACTGTCCGTAAGGATCTACATAGCCCTTTTTCTCTCCTTTAGCGCCTAGAAATCGTCCATATCCACCTTGACCGAAGATACCTCTATAACCTTCATAATCACCGTAGATCTGATCGAGGTTACGTGCAACATCCCTATCTTGTAACGTCTTAGCAACAGTTACGATATCATCTGTTTTACCGGTTTTCTTTAATTCCTCAATATCTAAATCTTTTGGTAATAAACCACCTAGTAGATCAGGACGAATAGTTCCTTCGTCACCGATGTACTTATCCAGTTCAGCGATTGCAGTAGTACGCCGCTCATCTTCAGGAGCAGGTTGTAATGTTGGGAGAGTTGACAGTGGTTGTGTTACCATTTTTATAACCTTACTGTTGTGGACTTAGTAAGCCCTGATAGCTAGAGATTAATTGTTGTATAAGAACATCACGAGGGTCAACGGATACCGGGCCTAGAGGGCCAGTAGGAGCCGCCTGAGAGGGTGCTGGAGCAGCTTGAGCAATCTGAGCAGCCTGTTGCTGCACTCCGCCAGGAACGGCACCAGAAGCGATCTGAGCGGCTCCTACAGGTGTAGCAGCGGATTGCCGAATCTGAGCCATTTGTTCAGCAGCACGATTAGCTTGAATTCCGACATCACCTAACTGACGTTGTAATTGCTCTCGACCTGTTACTCCCGATGACTGAATGTTTGCACGTTGAGCTTGAGCACCCCGCTGGTATGCTTCAACTGCCCTTTGAAAATCAGATACACCAGCTCGTACACCACTGATCTGACGACCCACGTCTTGTCCTAGACGTTCTTGAGCAGCCATCAGTCCAGATTGTCCTGCGTAGAGTCCTGTTGCTGGGGCTGTACCTGTAGCAGCTTGACCAACAGCCTGTTGTACCCCACCTACTTGAGTACCTAATGCTTGCTGCCCTGCACCTAGAGCCTGTTGTCCTGCTCCCAATGCTTGCTGTCCTTCACCTAAACCCATCTGACCGGTTTGTAAAAGCTGTTGAGCTTCATCAACTTGAGCACCTAGAGCCTGTTGACCAGACATTAGTCCTGCCTGACCACCAAATAAAGTAGGAGCCTGACCAGCAGCAGCCGTTCCAATAGCAGCCTGTGTCTCTTGAGCAGCCTGTTCAGTAGGAGCCATTAGACCGCTGATTTGACTGTAATCAATTTGAGGTATTTGACTAGCGAGTTGGCTGTAGTCAATCTGATTTACCGGTTGATACGCCGTTCTTTCTGTAACATATTGCCGCTCTAATTCTTCTGCAACTGCTCGCTGATTTGGATTTAAGGTTTGAACGAACTGACCGTATGCACCTCCACCAAAAGGGGCGGTATACCCTAGAGTATTTCTGATGGCTTGTTGATACTGAGCACGTTCCGCTGGTGTTAATTCTTGAGCCATTTTAGTTTTCCTTCGCTAGTACTTTATCTAATTTATCTTCAACTCTGTGTAGTGCATCCATTACACGCTTCATGTCATCCCGCAATTCGTGCTTCGTGGCGTACTCTTCACGTGTACGGGCTAAAAGAATATCAATACGTTTGATCTCTGCTATAAGGGATCTGAATGCCCACAAGGCTGGGGCAATAACTAATGTTAAAAGGACGTTCCAAAATACTACCGGGGTGATTTCCATTTTTATTTACCTATTTTAGAATTCCATAAATCGAACAAAGTTCGTACTTTTTCTTTAAGAATAGTAATATCGCCGTGCATTTTAGCTAGTACAACAATAAGAGTAACAATTCCTAGAAATATGGGCCATGCAGACGTTACCACATTAAATACTTCCATACTACTGGCCTTTTAAATTACATATACGCTTGAAAATGCTACTGTGACAAATAAGACACACCCAATTAAAATTTCTACAAAAGGTATTCGGGGTACTTGATTTTTGCTATAGTAAAGTTTATGTTCTATTACCCAACATAGAGGTGCTAATAAAAATAAGCTAATACAACTTAAAGATAATACAGGATTAACTAAACCAAAACAAAAGGCAGGAATTAAGAATTGAGCAAACCTCATATATAGACCAGCTAGATCTCTACTAAATGATGATTTCTTTTCCCAGATTAAATTTCTAAGTCTATATCCTGTTTCATTATCGGGTTTACTATCCCTTCCTAGATCCATTTGACGGCCCCAGCCATCTGCTTGAGCACCAAAGAATGAAATAAAACCAAATAATAATCCTATAATATTACCCGTGGTTAAACTTTCGGACATTGAAACTGTATAGGTTACAGTAATAAATAGAGGTGTAGCTAATAAAGTAAGCCAACGAGTATTTCCTAACCAACCCCATTGTTGTTGTTTATAGAGACTTCCTCCACGATAAGCCCATGTAATGCAGAGAGGAAGAGATAAAAGTGAGATTAAGAGTTCCATGTGGTGATTAAACTATCTTTAAGATTTAGGGAACAGACTAAATGGTGAGAAGTTAGAAGTGTATCTAGCGGCTCCAATGGTTAGACGGAACATCGCAACTTTGCCTTGGAAAACTCGAAAACTTGAAAGTCCCCATAAACCAATACGAAACGCGACCCAAGAAGATGCGCCGATATTAGTACTATTAGTTCCTGTTGCTTCTTGAACACCGTCAGCAAACAAACGGTAGGTAGTTCCAGAACGACTAAAGGCCCAATGATGATAGGCCCCGCTATTGTAAGTAACCCCGCTGGCACTAGAAGCTACACCGACATTATTACAAGGCATAAAAACCGCCGGTGGATATGCACCTACTCCTAATCCATTACTACTATAGAACCAAGGAAAGTTAAGTGTCGAACCGTGATCAGCGTCGACGGACGCACCTGTCAGACAATTCTGGCCATTTGTCGTCCCCGTACATAAGGCAATTGTCTCAATACAAAAGTCACCTGTTCCGGGTTTTAGTCCAGCATCGTCTGAAAAAGTTAAGTAATATACTTGAGCTTCAGTTCCGAAATCCATTGCATAGCCTGTAGGACTACTAACGTCCGACACAATCGAAACTGGTCCGGTGTTGGTTACCGTTCGTGCGTTAGAAGACTTGTCCAGGATGGACGCATCGCCCGCCTCGGGCATCAGCAAAAGCTCGACGTTGGCGAAGAGTGGATCTGTCTCGGCAGCGCCGCCAGCCGAAAAAGCTGAACCATCTCCAATATTTTTAATAGGTGTATCGCTAATATTTCCACCAATAAGTTTAGTCATACTGCTTATCCAATTACACTGTAATGAATCTCTACAGAGAGATCGTTTGCCGCTGATGCCTGAATTACTAAACTTTCATCTTCCTGAAGTGTTACATTTTGCGTGTTGTCGTACACAACCAGACTATTTTGTGCCTCTATAGAGATATTATGAAATCCACCAAGATCACTGCCAGCGACTACATCTGCGCCAATTGCTGCCTGATATGTACCGACATCAGAGTGCATTGGAGTTCCGTCCTGATCATAGCGTTTAAGCTGGAATGTAGCAGCAGCACTTCCATCGATATTGTGTACAACGAGGGAATGCACCCGAATTAGTTTGCCAGATGCAGCTGTGTTACCTAGCAAATTTTCATTCGTAGTTCCAGTTGAGATGATAGTGCTGGCACTAAAACTAACTACGCCAATTGTTCCTGTGATTGTGGGATTAGCCATTTAATCTTTTCCTTTTATTATGCCATTCCTAGTGCAATCATTGCACTTAAACCATGACCGGCGGATTTTGTTTGCGTCGAACCATCCGGGAACTTAAACCCGCCTGAAGTTGATTCAATCGTGCCAGCTACTTCTAATAAGTTTGTTGTTGGGGTGCGTCCGATACCAACATTACCGCCAGTAACGGTGATAGGCCCTATTTGGCTGTTGGCACCGTCCTGGTAAGCCAGATCGCCCAAGTCAGCGTTGATAGGGGCCTGGTTTGGTTTTGTTCCTAAAAGTTTTGTCATTGTCCACTCCAAACCCGGTAAGGAGTTTCAGGAGCCATGATTTCAGGCAGTCCTTCCACACCTTCTTTTGTAATTAGATTAGCGTACCAACCATCAATCGATGCCATCTCTAGGTATTCCATACCCTCTGAATCGGTCAGCATGTTGCCAGTGGGCTTGTAGATCGTACCGATCATATCAAGTGCCAGACCTGTGAATACCCACTCAAAGGCACCCGTAGGCTGCCAGCCTTCTGCAGCGTCTTCCGGTGCCACGTTCAGCGGGTCTTCGCGGTCATATTCACGCTTAGCCAGATCAGCAGCTTCAAGTGCCTCCCACATTTGCGTTTCGGTGGAGGTTTTGAGATAATAGTAGATCATGGTTATTCCTCCGTGAGGGCTTGTAGTGTGGCGTTGCTTAGGCGCTTGGGATAGTAGGTCAGGCGGGAGATGGTGCCGTTAAGCCCATTGGCCCCGGTGTGATCGGCGCCTACATCCAACCGCGTCAGAGCGGTTGGCATCGCCCCCGAAGTGTCGCTTGAGCCTAATGCGCCATCCTTGGCGATTTGTCCGTCATTGGTCGTGGCAGCAAAAACCAGCGCAAGCGCATCCGTAGTGCGACCAGACGCGGTAACTGACAACGTGACAGAACTAGAGACAAGAACTTGTCCAACAGCATTCGCGGAGTCCTGACCGATAATGACCCTATTCGAATAGCTGTTGTCCGACATCTGAACCGCAAATGCGTTGCCGGTCGGACTGCCAGCCCTAGAAATTTCAAATATTGTACCAGCATCCTGCCGATACCACTCCGAGAAGTTCGTGCCGGTCATGCTGGCAGCGTCTGCATTGCGTGTGGCTTGGGCACCGGTGGTCTTGATATAACTGGTCGGGAAGGCACCCGCCTCTAGCTGTGCGCCCCAGATGTAGACGCCAGAGTAGCCGTCGCCCTGATAGGAGGTAGACCCTGCGTTGATCAGCCTCAAAAACGTGTTCCCAGAAGTGGACGCGGTCGCCCGATGTGTCTGCCAGATCCTGAACCAGCCGCCCGGCAGGGTCTCGATGCCCGCATTGTCAGCATTGCTTGTCCCGACAGTTCCGGCCGAAAGGTCGAAGATCGTCGTGACTTGCGACGAAAACGCGCTCGCCGGGAAGAACAACTGGCACTGGTGCCGACCGGCAGGGCGCACATAAGCCGAAATCGTGTAATCGGTGCCTGTCGCGTAGGTCAGAGACTGGCCGTGGTAGTGCTCGCCGTTTATACCGTTCTCCCGCAATAGATCGGCCGTGACGGTACCATCCGGAGCGACGACTGCATTCGCCAAAATGGTCGCATTCGAATTCACGCTCCAGGCCCCGTTATCGAGCTCCTGGGAGTAGGTCATCAGGTTGGTCCGCTGCTCTTCAATGAGGAAGCCGAGTGACTCACTCGTGATTGGGTCATGGTCGAAGCGGGCCACTCCACTTGCAGCAGTCTGAAGTGCGGGGATGTAGTTGGTGATCGGCTGAGTGGTGGTGGGGGTGTAGTCGGTGAGGGAATCACGCTGTTCAAGTTGAGCGCCCCAGAGGTAGATGGACGTTGACAGCGTGTTTGTTTCCGCTGCCGCTGCGGATGCTGAAGTAACCAGATACATTTGCACCGCAGTTAGACCAGTTATGGTAGCATCAGTAATACCAGAGCATCTATACCAACCACTACCTGCGTCTTGAATTGTTGCCGTAATTGTGCCTGTGGTAGTTCCAACAGTTCCCGCCGACAAATCAAAGTTTGCAGTTGGTGATCCAAAGCCACCACCAAAACGAAGTTGCACAAAATCGTTTGTGTTTGCCTTCGCAAAAAAAGAAAAGACATAATTTAGACCAGAAATGACTGTGATCTGTTGCTGAACAAGGTGTTGGCCTGAAGCGCCGTTACCTGTCAGAGTGTCTGCGGTAGAACTACCGTCAGGGGCCGTTGTAGAATTTGCAGTTATTGTGGCATTTGATAATAACCAACTCGTCGTGAAATCCTGCGACTGCAACAGCAAATTCTCCTCTGCCTTCGCAAAGGTCTTGCCATCGTAATACGTCCCGGTGGATGCGCGGGTGTAGGTGATTCGCGGGTCTAGCGTCTTGACGTTGGCAAAGTCCAGATTAAGGCTCGGCTTAATATCCGGTAGAGATTCGGTGCTGTCGTATTGGGCTGCGGTGATAGTTCCATCGTCTGCAATAAGTACAGAGGAATCTTGAATTAAGTTACCCGCAGTACCGTCCCATCGAGCGATAGCATTATCGGTGCTACTTACCGGACCTGTAATATCTCCTGCGTCACCTTTATCACCAGACAAAGAAATATCAATCAACACGTTATCGCTATTAGAAAATGGATTTGCAGTGCTGGATGAGAGATTGGTCACTGCTAGTTTTGTGTAGCCAGCAGCATTTATAACTCCGGTAACTTTGAATTGTAGAAATACTTCAGGAGAAAATTCTTTACGAAGTGTGACTAGACCTAAAATGGAGGAGGGGTTGTTACCACCCGAAAGCGTTTGAATAAACGCGGATACATCTACAGCATTTGAATCTTCATCATCAATATAAATGTTTGTAGCTGTATTTTGGGTTGCATTATCTAGACGAAAGACACCGCTACCTGGATCAGAATCAGTTATTGTGGTGCTAAAACTGAATGGTAGAGTGTTACCGGTATCTGAGATATTTGTGATACCGCTGATGGTACCTCCGGTGATAGCTACACTGTTGGCATTTTGAGTTGCCATAGTGCCTAGACCTAGCGTGGTACGTTGATCACCTGCTGAAGCATCATCGATCAATGCCCTACCTGCTGCGCTAAGATCTGTAACCGCATAGGTATCTAATGCAGTGGTGTAGATCATCTTATCAGCAGCAGTGGTTAATCCTGCAATGGATTGTAATCCAGCATCATATGCCTGAATATTTGTACCGATAGTAAGCCCTAGATTATCCCTAGCGTCTGAAGCATTTGAAGCCGCTGTACCACCATCTGCAATAGCTAGATCTGTGATACCAGAAATAGTTCCACCGTTAATAGCAACTGTTGTTACAGTACCTCCGTTGCTAACTGTCGCACCGGCAAAGTTAATTGTACCGGTAGCAGTAAGATCTGTCATGGTAGCAGCAGCAGGTGTGGTGCCACCAATGACTGATCCGTCTACAGTACCACCATTAATATCCGCAGTATCCGCAACTAGACTATCGATATTGGCAGTGCCATCTAGATGAAGATCTTTAAACTCAGCACCGACTGCACCTAAATCAATATCGTCATCAGTGATTGGAACAATAGCACCGTCTTCAATACGAAGTTGTTGAGTAGAGGCACCAGTATCAATATAGAATTCGATATGGTTATTTCCGGTATCGATTAAGATTTTATTATTTTGATCTGCATCGGCAATACGATCAATTGGCGGGCCTTCAGCACTAGTGCCGTCATGTTTATGACCGGTTGACTCATCAAACGCATTTACAATCTGGTTATACTCTGCGTTAATTGGAGCGGCAGAAACAATTTCTCCGCTTAAAATTTGGGCTGAAGATTGTCTAGTGTATCCTGCCATTATCTGTATCCTGCCTCTTCGTAGGTTATAGAAAATCCGCTGATGCTATACGGTGCTTGCGTTCCTGTAGATGTTATGATTAAAGAAATAGCTCGACCAGAACCTTGTAAATTTGTTTCTAGTACAGGACTAGAAGATCCTCCGAAGGTGAACGTGGAGTCGTATGTCCCTCCGGTTGTGGTGTATCGTAAAAGAGCACCTGCGGTTGTTAAATTATATGTACTCGGATTTGGTATAGCGGGATCATCCCAGTCGAAAGCAATACCTAAATTAATTGTAGACTGCCCTTCTGGTCGAGTAAATAGGGCTAGATGTTGGAAAACTTTTCGTTTTTCAGTACTATCAAGGTATAGAAATGGGGTAGCATATACGGAAACTACTTCACTTCCATTAAAATCGTTACCCGATTCTTGTTTAAAGATATTACCGCTTCGATCTCCATGAACAATAACTTCTTGATTGTTTATAAGGCCGCTTGCCGCAACGGTTGCTTGTATTCCTAGTAGTTGTCCAAACTCCCATCCGGTGCGTTGATTTGCAAATCTTATCCCACCTATGATGCCTTCGCTATCAGCACTTGAAACTGCGGGAGGGAAGAAATATCTAAACTGAGTCTTAGCTCTGATAACTACTGAACACATATCATCTAAGTTTTGATTAGCAGGAAGAGCTTGAAGAATCTGCTGAATCGGTTTTGATATAGTCTCTAATTCAATATCACCGATACGCGCTGTACCCTGAATAGGTCTGATACCATCAGATGCCAAGAATAAAATATCACCACCGATTTCTATAATACTATCAGAAGCGATACAACCGATGTTATTAGTAACTTCTTGTAAAACAAAATCAGCAGAACTATTACCTACTAATCTTTTAATTTTATCAGATCCAAATATATATAAATTATCTCGGAATTTTACAATCCCTGTGATGGTAAAACCTATATTAATAACACCAGCACCAGTTGCTGGTTGATAATTTAAATCTGTATTTGGAGAACTAAAAACTAAAAAGTTTGGATTATCAGACATCCCAGCAAAAAATATATGATTTCTAAAATCAGTGTTGTACTTTGCTGAAGCTATATTTTTTGTTCCGGTTCCGGCTAAAGTGTAAAACCAATTTATTGCCGTACCGCCTACATTGTTTTGAGCTGATACGGTAGATGCAGAACTTAATTCAAACTCGTAGTTATCGGCATCCACGATTACGGTAACAGTGTAGTCTTTATTATTGGCGTTTTCACCCCCTAAATTTACATCGATGTTACTAAATCGTACAGTGTCACCTACGGAAAGACCGTGACCTACGTGAGTAACATTTACTGTAGCATCGCCGTTACTAGTATCAAAAATATTCGATAGTTGATCTTCGGTATCAGTATCTGATGTCCCTTGTCGATCATATATTTCGATGTATGTAGTTCTGTTATGTCGAAAGGGACGATTCACACCATCTGTAACAATATGAACTTCTGAACCTGTAAAACTATGTTCTGTAGTGCGAAGTTTATTAATACCAATTGCAGAGCGAGTACCAGTTGTAATATCACTCCCCCAACCTACTCCAGCAGTAAATCTATAAACTGAATAGTAATAGCTGTAAGAGTAAGATACAGAAGCGCCGCCGCCAGAAGTAGTTGCATTTGAAATTCCGTTAGCGGTAAATGTGTAAGTATTAGCCGTTGGAGTTGAAGTAACAACAAACTCGCTGTTTAAAGAAAGACCGCCAACAGCGGATGCTCCTGCAAAAGTAACGAAAGAGCCGATAGCTAACCCATGAGAAACATGTGTTACTGTAACTGTAGCACTTCCATCAGTAACTGCAAAAGGGTTCGTTCCTAAAGAACCTGTAGCATCACCAGAATTACGTCGAGCACCGTATACAGTATCACTATGAATCCAGATACCTAAAACTTTTCCAAGCCCTGGTAAGGTTGGATAAGTAGCATCGTAAGGTTCAAATCCGTTAATACGTCTGTAGCCACCAAATTGAGATATTTCAAAGTTTAACATCCGAATAGCCGCACCCGGATTACTGGAAGCTAGAACTAGAGCATCTTCATTTGTGTATAGACCGCCACGAGATAATACCGTAACGTCTCTCCAACTATCCATTAAATACTCCCTGTCGGAGCATTAATTAAATTGGCAACTCTGGTATCCCGCACTTCTAAAAGACGGTTTGTGTTAATCAGGAGAGATCTCATATGATCAATACCTAGATCAAATTTTTGTTTAGCAATTGCGGCTTGCTGAGAATTATCCCTGAACATATAACAGTGATATACAGATCCATCAATCACTACATGTTTAAAGGCATCAGGAACTACCATAGTATCTGTGCTTAAAGTTAAATCTGTGTGGTAAGAATAATAGTCGTAAGAAACGGAATATGCTGCATCTGGAATAGGAGTAAACCCGGCATTTCCACCGGGAGTTTTATAAACATAAATCGGCTGATCATAGTCACCTGATCCCGCCTCGCTATCTCTTTCGAAATATGAACTGAGATAGTTATTGTAATCCATTTGACGAAGTTTACGAGCAGAAAAATTATTACCTACATCGTAGTTAATTCTAAACGTGTTCCAATCAGCTAACTTAACATCAGCAGCTAGCGTATATGTATCTGTACCAGAAGCTAGTGTTAAACTACCTGTTGTGTAGTTAAAAGGAAAAAAGTACTCACGTTGTGAAATTTCATGCAACGCTGCATTAACGGCATCTTTTACTTGAGCACGAAAACCAATAACCGCCGCGAAATCGGCTGAGGCAATCTCAACTTCATTTAGACGGCGTAACGTATCGTTTACTAATGTGAGAAAAGTCGTTGCCATGAAAAATCCTAAGAGTAGAGGAGCGGGACCGAAGCCCCGCCCCAATACATCAATTAAGCTAGGTCGCGTGAAACCTCATCAGCAACCATTGAACCGGAGTCATCGACGTCCATTAGGACAGCCCAGACCCGCACTTCACCGCCTGTTGGGGCAGTGGTAGCAGTTGCAATAGTAACATCAAGATTATCAGCGGTACCGCCGACTACTACCGGACGGAAGTCTGCATCGGCTGCACCGTAGTCACCTACAGAAGCAGCGTCGTAGTCAAAACCGTCAACGAAAATATCGCCACCAGCAGTGGAGAGATTTAGTGTCACATCATTAGAACCGCCGACATTAGCAACGGAAACTTCTAGACCAGCAGCTAGAATCACATGATTTGCTGGAACGGTAAGAGCCGGAATAACGTCAGTAGCAGCAAGAGCGCCGCCTTTGTCAGTCGCAGCGGTAGCAAAGTTCACAAAACCTTGCACATAGTACGGCTGACGGCCACGGGCACTATTGCCACGAGCAACGGTAAGAGTATTATCACCTAAAGCCATAATTTATCTCCCCCATTAACCGGCAATGTTGTAGTGTGCACGGACTAGAGCTTCTGGACGAAGGATCTTCCGGCCATAGAGATGCATACCACGAACAACGTCAGCGAAGCTATCGTTATCACGATATGTCTCTACTTTTTCAATTTGCGAAGCAGTAGCGACTGCGGAGTCGTGACCAGCAAGAACCACACCGAAGTTGGTAGCGGAACCGTTGGTATCAACTGTAGCAGGGCCAGTGCCAATTGAAGGTAGGTTGTTTGAAAGGTAAACGCGGAAACCACGAACCATGCCAGAAATGATGCGGCCATTCCGAAGAATGTCGCCAGCATTCTGACCACCAGCAAAGTCATTGTTTAGAAGCTTGCTGTTTTCGTCGTTTAGCTGTTCAGCGAAAACGGGGTCAACCACAACCCAACGACCATCACGGTCAACATTTTGCTGGTCAAGAAGACGAGCCATCCGGTTTAGAACCTGTAGAGGGGTTGCCTCACCAGTACTACCGTCTGGGTGTGTAGCGATAGAATCGGTAGCAGCACCACCAGAAACGAAGCTGTTACGAGCAACTAGCATGGAAGCTAGTAGACCATTGTCAGCAACGGTGATCGGATCGGTACCGGACTTGTCGCCAGAAACACGAGCAGTATCGGCAATGCTGTGAAGAGCAGATTGTTTGAAGCCGGTCATGTAACCAAGAATTTCTTGGTCGAACTGGTCACGAAGGCGATAGCCAGCGCGATCAGAAGCAAGAGATTCGAAGTTCACATGCGAATGTGCTTCTTCAATGTCGTCAATCTTAAAGGCGAAGTAGTTTGCCTTATCGACAACGAGAGTGAAGTCCTCGTCATCGAGATCCTGTGGCATTACAACGGTGCCACGGGCGTATTCTTTAACGGTGATCTCTGGCTCCTTGATGATGCGAACGCTATCACCAAAGTTATTGATCTCACCGAAGTAATCACTGTTTGTGATGTCTTCAACGATACTGGTCTTACGGAACGCAGTCTGTACCTTCTTGCTGTAAATTACCGGCGAGAAGTTACCGTTAGGTAGGTTACCGTAGCCAGGAGCCGATGAAAAAGCCATTGGTTATCTCCTTTCAGGCTGTTTGCTAAAAAGAACTAACATTAGGCATTCAAGGCTGACTCATTAGGGTAGGGGTTCCGGCCTAAATATTGTACAGGTAGTTGAATTTTCCGTAAGTGTTAGCGGAAGATCAGACAGTGGTCTAAACATTTAGAGGTGTCTGGAAAGAAGCGGGCCAAATTAATGGCCCACTTTTATTGTATAGATAATATTATAACATACTAAATTTTATTTGTCAAGTAAAAAATTACCGAGCACCACCAGAAATATCGTATTCGAAGTTGCCTGTACGAATAGCTTCCATGATTTCATTTTCAAACCGCTCGTAATCCTTACCCGAAAGCTTTTTAACTGCTGACTCGGACCACTTTGCTTTAGTCTCTAGTGTAGGTTCTTGCGAACGTCGTGGCCGTCCAACACTCTTAGCTGCATCTTTTGTAGTAGGCTTTGGCTTTGTCTCTAGTTTATAGAGATCAATTGCCTTTGACGCTGCTAAGAAGTCAGTTTCATTTTCGTATAGAGCATCCTGAATCCACTTAGGTTGTACATCTACCCATGCGTGGAAGTCTGCATCTGCACGTAATTCACTGTAGTCAGGGTGAAACCTAGCTAACTCTGACTCTGCTTCTTTAACTTTCACTTCGTGCTGCATCTTATCAACAGCAGCTAATTTTTCTTCTACGTCTTTTCGTGCTTCAATTGCTTTCTTAGTAGCGATTGTTTCTACAATCTTAGCTACGTCTGGATATTTTTCAGCCCACTGTTCTAGCTCTTCGTCGCTCTTAGGCAGTTTTACCTGTCGCTTAGTAACGCTTTCTAATTGACTTTTTAACTTGCTGATTTCTTCTACATACTGAGATTCTTTGCTTTGCATATGTCGCCTAAGATCGCCATAGCGTTTCTTAAACGTCTCCTCTTCAGGATTTAATTCTTCTGGTTCTTGTTCAGCTTCTTCAGTATTTCCTGCGCGTTCTGCTTCTAGGCGTTCAATTTCCTTTTCTTCTTCTTCAATCGATGAATTATTTTTGTACTTCATCATTGAAACTTTAGGTGTGTTTTCTACTGCTTGAGCTTGCATTTTACTCTCTCTCTATAGGGGGCCACCAGTAGCTCTTCACCACGAAGAGGGTAGTGGGTAGCCCGCAAAAAAGGTTTAAACTAGGCCAACCCCCGGTATAAAGGTATTTTTGGGTGAGGCAGACATAATACCATTGTTACTTTTTGGCGATGCACCTATAAATCTATTAACAATATCTACATCGGCAGGTCCGGTTAAATCAGAACCGAATTGCCGCTTAAACCCTTCGGGGTCGCTCAGTATATCTAAATTATCAGGATAAAACCTATTTTCTGGACCTTCCGTTTCTGATAATGACACTTGAGGAGCATATAAACTACGAATAACGTCATAGTTTGTAGAACCTTCCGGGATATCAGATGATGATATTCCTTCCCGTTTAATTCTACGAGTTGAGGCTAATGTGTCGAGTTTTGCTTTAAGAAACTCGTTTGTCGCTGGAGAACCATTCAGATCAATCATATTATAACCCTCATTGTAATTCTTTAGTAGTTCTCCTTGATCGCCGCCCATGCCATATTGTGAAAGAATCGCCCAAAGTTCTTTGTCTCTAGATATTTCGTTATGACTCCCCGCACTTCCATCTAAATTAGCGCCGAAAGGAACAATTTCTCGCGCAAGAGTTCTTCTTTGGTTCAGACTTTTTCCGGTAAGCCTAGGATTCTTATTGTATCTCTGTTCTGTCTTTTCTTCCCACTTTCTAAATTCGTCAGGGGAGTATCCCTCGGGAGAGTCAATAAACATAGAATACAAATTATCAAAACTTCCAGATAACACAAAATCTTTAAAGTTAAACAAATCTGATTGATCTTCGCCAAACGTGTTTTTTTGACCGGTCCCTAGTAATCCTACCCCTGGTACGTAAGCCATGCCGCCGTTAGAGGCCCTCATAATACCTCTTTTAGGAGCGGTATCAATAATACCAACTCCAGGTATAAATCGCCGGACAGAAGTTCTAATCCTAGGAGTTTCTGGAGTTAGATCTGCCATAGATATGTTTGGGTCATCTCCACCACCACCTCTAGAACCGTCGTCACCTCCGATGTCTGTGCCTTTCCCAAATCCACTGTAGTCATCTTCTCCAGGAAAATCAACAGTAACACCTTCCTTTTCGAGTCCTTGAAAAGTATCTGTAAGGGCCCCGGCAATAGCGCCAATTGCCGCTAAAGCTCGACCCGGCGTTGTGTTCATTGCCATATCTTCAGCGGTAAGACCGGTACCGAACAAACCTAGTGCGTCTTCTGTAGATTCCTTCTCAAGATTTGCCGCAGCTATATCCGCCTCTGCTTGCTCTTCTGCCTGTGCTGTCCCAGTTTCTGCTGGATCTGATCCTTGATCTGCGGAGCCTTGAGTTTCACTCGGTGGCGATGAAGCGGGTTCCCCCTCCCCAGGTTCATTAGGGTTACCACCCTCATTAAAGTGCATAGGACGCATCAAACCTTTTGAAGACTCAATAACAAGGAGTGTTTTTGGTTCTTGAATAAAAGTCATCTCATCGTCATCGTCTTCTTCTTCACCGTTATGATCCACGTTTTGAATCATCCCGAGATCTTCCATCTGCTGTAATTCAAATAGGGCGTTTTGATGTAAGTCTTTAATCTTAGCTAATCCGTAATACCTAACTACGTTAGCCGGAAGAACATACTCGCCGGTTGAAAGATACGCAGGAATATCATCCGCTACTTCTTCAGGAGTTGCACCAGGAGGCGGGTCTGGTAGATCATCCTCTGTCACTTCTAGTTCCTTTTCTACGGGACCACCTTCAGCAAAGTTAGCTGGATCAGCTTCTCCTGTTGGTCCTTCATATGTATCTGCTTCTTCACTAGTGCCAAAGAAGCTACGAAGCATATCACCGATAGTTTGATCACCGGTACTTTCTGAAGCAAACGCACCTGTACCTTCTTCAAATTCCTGCTGACGACGGGCGCTTTCTGGATCTACGTAAGCCTCTCTAGCTAACTCTTCTTCCGTATATGCCGGACCCACCTCTTGTTGAGTTGGACTTTCTAGTAACTCACGGCTATTTAAAGACTCGCCCTCCGTAAGCTTTTCTTTAGGTACAGGACGATATCGACTAGGATCAGACCCCATAACCTCAGCCATTTGGGCATCGAGACTGTCTTCGGCTTGACCCCCCGTGATAGACGGATCTGAATTAAAACTGTCAATAGTAGAAGACTCATCAAAACGAAAAGAACTCGGGGGTGGGTTTATTGCTTGAGGAGGAAAATCTTTTTCACTTCCTTGCGGTGGCCGTGGTTCTGGCAGAGGTGGCATATTTCGTTCAGGCCGTGGTTCAGGAAGTGGTGGTGTAGGTTTTGGCTGAGGTATTTCGTTGTTGTAATGTTTTATTCTAGCTTCTCTGTCTTTATCTGGCCCTTTCCAATGATGGTCAAGCCAAGCGTTTTGATACGATAAAGTGCCACTTGCAAGATCTGCTAATTTAAAGTCAGGATCTTCTTGCTTATCGGCATAAAATATTTCTGTTTGAAGTTCTCTAGAGAGTTTTGTAAAGTCAGGATCGTTAGGGTCAAAATTTTTGCTTTTTAATTCTCTAGCGTAGCTTTCAGGCATAGTTAAACTGTTTTGATCTAAAAATCTCTTATATCTATTAAGCGCAGTTTTTGCCCCCTGCGGTTTTTTTGAACCAGCTTGCATCTCATATTGATAAAAGCCTCGTCCTGGACCGCCGCCTTCTTGACGTACATTTTCATTGTTAGACTCTACCTTAGAAACTATATCAGCAAATTTTTCTAAGGCATCTCCTATTTTGTTAGTACGAATTCTTTTAATTGCATCTAAAACTTGAGACATATTTAACCCCTCTTAGCTTTTGTTTGAACTTCAACTTTCATATTTTTCATTTTATTTAACAAGCTGCAAGCGCCCTGCGCTCGATATAATTCTTTTTCATCATCAGACTGTTCTAGTATCCTGTAATACTCTTTCTTCTTTTCGTCTAAATAGATATCCATTAGCTGTTGAAAATCTGGTTGATTGACTAAAATTAAAACTTCTTTCATTATTAAGCACTACCCGCCTGATTTTGTTGGAGCATTTGAATAAGTTGTTGTTCTGTTATACCGCCTTGACCGGAAGGTTGCTGTTGAGGAGCCTGTGTAGGACCACCCCCAGTAGGTGCTCCCTCTTCTCCGGGTACCGGTGCTTGTCCTACACCGATTGTTCCTCCTCCAGTACCCATAGCGTCTTGTCCGACAGCTACCTGAGATTGTTGGGGAGGAGCGTCTTCCATAGCTTGCTTCTGCATCTGTTGAAGCAGCAGGGCTTGCCGGAAGGCTTCCTCGGGGTTGTTTGTGACCTTATCCATATCGAGATCCATAGTCGCTGCAATCTCGCGCATAATGTAAGGGAACTTCGCAAAAGGAGCAAGAACAGGATTACTAGCAATCTGTAGGAAGCTGATAAGCCGCTGAGAACGCACCTCGTTCTGCATAAAGCTTTCTGTGCCTCGTGCTTTAACTTCCAGATCCCCTTTAATCTCAGGATCAAAATCAAACTGCATATTCCAAGCGTATAAAGCTTCACCTAACGGACGTAATAAATAATCGTCAATATTTTTAACAACAGTGCGAATAGAGTTACTAGCTGCCCCCATTAGCATGGAGATACCTGAAGCAGTACGACCGGTACCCATCACGCCTGTCTGACCATACGAGTACGAAGGCAAACCAGATGACTCATCAGCTAGAACCCGAGCTTTGTCGAATAATAACATATTTTCAGAGGAGACGTTAGGAAATTTTGTACCGAAGATAGCCTGTCCAGGAGCGCCCCCTTGACGACGGAATACCTTACCAGGGTAAACATTTAAGTCCTGTCCTGGTGCTAGATTGGTTTCATCTACTTCAATAAGGAGGTTTCCAGATAGAACCGCGTTATCCACGGCCATACGCATAAAACCATTCATAAGCGTCTGAGTGTCATCCATATTTTCAGCAAGACCGATACCAAAGAAGCTGTAAGGATTTAACTCATACGGCGATGCTACATAAGGAATACGTGCAGGTGTGAAGGGGTTAATTACAAAACGTAGTACTTTACCATTACAAATCCAACAGTTAATCTGTAGTTCATCAGTATCTTCATACTCTTTTGGTATCTCGATATCTTGTGACTCAGCCACCTTGCGATCAATGGTACCCCAAAATTCTAATACTTCAAAACGATCTACGCCGCCGCTACCTGTCACGGAATTCTCTGAACCAAACTCAGAACTGATCTGGTTATCGTTTAGATCATCTTCCCACCATTCACGAGTGTAGTTCTCACCTTCTTTAATAGCTTCTTCAATAACTGACGGGCGGAAGTAAGGACGCTTCTTTAACTCGCGTAGCTGGGATCGTGTATACCGATGACGCTCGATAACATAATTACATTCTTCCATGTTGTAAGCGTCTGGATCAGGATAAAAATCCCAGACAGATACATGCTCTACCCGTGGAACAGTTTTAATAATTGGATCATACTCACCGGTATCTGTCCAGTTTGCATATTCTTTATCGTAAGCAAACGGGCCTTTCATGATACCGGTTCCAAATAGAACTGATTCAAAGCAAGTATGACGAAGATGCTTAGTAGCAGAAGATTCCTCTAGCTGGTCTTTAATTTTCTTTTCCATCTTTTTAGCAGCTTCTTGAGCAGGATGGAAAGTTACGGCAGAAGGAGTAACGCCAGGGCCTTCTTCTAAACCTTCTAGTTCTTTTAGATCTTCTTTCAGCGGACCTAAGCGTTCTTGTAAAGAATTTGAGGTATCACCGGGCTGAAGATCTCGACCGTCACCGGGATACCCATAAATACTTTCAATTTGTTTCTCTACCATATCCTCTGCTTCGGCTTGCTTCGGATCTACATGAGCAGTATCTACGACACCTTCGGGTAGAGTAGTCGGTTCAATGCTTAAAGGAAATCGGTTTTGACTTAGAAGAACATCAATAAGCTGACCATAGGCAGCTAAAACTTTAGTCTTGGTAACCTTAATAAATACACGAGACTTTTCGGCCTCTGTGAATTGAACATCAGGACCGTATAAACCTCGGTAGTTTCGGTATGCTCGTAGCCACCGATCTTCGTCTGTGTAGCGACGATCTTGGGCGCGATTATACCGTGATTCGATATAACTTACAAGACTATAGTAAGAAGAATCGTCTAGTCCGGCCTCATCATCTAACACAACAATATCAGTTTTATCTACCATGTTTTAATATCCAAATACGTTGTCGCTAGGTTTCCAGCGTTTTTTAGGTGTATTTTCATATGCAACTCTAACATTAGAAGGTCGAGATTGTATCATGTATCGCAGAGCGTCGTATAAGTGATCTTCTGATTTAGTATCTACATCTTCTGGATTACGAGGATCAATAGGAATTGCTGCTAGTTGACTTATTAAATTTCTACAGTTATCTAGGATTCTAATCCCTGGCTCACCTGTGTCTTCATCCACCGCTAATCTTTTGTGCAACTCAATCTTTCCCGCGACACGAGAACCTGGAGATCTGTCTGAAGGTCTAAACCTACACCCGGTTGCATTAAGAGCCTCGGCAATAGATGGTCCTGTATCACCACGTTTAGCCCAACACGAGCTATCTAATAACGCATCTTGAATCCTACCGTCACTTGCTTCTGTTTCTCGGATAAGTTCCCCGAGTTTATCAGCAGTTAAACGGTTAACATATAACTCCCTGTAAATCCACAGGCACCCGTCAAAGTCTACTGCGCCCCAAAGGACACCTGAATGTGCCGCGTAACCAAAGTCCGCTGATCTGATTTTCGTCCACCCGTGAGGAATCTCAAAAGATGGTACCACATGCGTCTCTTTGTCAAAGTCTGGAAACGCTCCGTCGTCAACTGCATCCCAATCACCATATAAAAATTGTTTTCTTTTTACCTCTGGCAAAGAAGCCAGCATAGAAATATAACTAGAGTCTTGTGTTAAGTATGGATTATCCCAAACAGAAGCCGCAATAAATTTACGAGTGATCTCAGAAGTTAGGGTCTTTCCCTCAACCTCATATTCAACTTTCTCTGTAATTTTCGTGCCAGCCTTAGCCGGATCGATGAACATCTTTTTAACCCACGCAGAACCGATATTTCCTGGGTTACCAGTCGCACGCATATGCAAAGGAAGACTTGGGTCAGTAGTTCGTAAGGACGAACGAAGAAAATGCCATACATCCGGGCTAGCATATTGCGGCAACTCGTCCACACCAATCCAGGAATAGGACTGACCTTGGTAACGTAAAACGTCTTGAAGGTTTTCACAATAGCCGAATTCAACTCGTGCTCCACTTGGAAAGTACCATGTATTTTCTTGGCTCTTAAACTTTGCTTTTGGTTCGATCTTCTTATAAATCTGTTGAGTTTGGAAAATAACATCTCTTAATTCAGGCATCGACCTACGAATTAGTAGCGCACGATGCACTGGGTTATGGATAAACCGTAACGGTGCCACTAAGAGGGAATAAGTTTTACCCCCGCCTCTTGCACCTCCATAAAAAACTTCACGTTCTGTCGCGGATAGAAAATCAGTTTGTGGGCCAGGATTAGCCTGAAAAGCAATCTCTCTATCTTGAACTACTTGGTCTGAAAAGTCTACACCAGTATCGACAGCATGTGGTTTTGTCTTTTTGACGGCTCGCTGTAGCTTTCGCTCTGCGATTCCGTGTTTGATTCTGCTTTGTCTTTCTTGATCTTTAAGATCTTGTAATCGTCTTTGTTCAGCAGTAAGACCGCGTCTCCGCTTTTTTCTACGTGTCTCAAGTTCTTCGGGTGACCATGCGATCTTATGAAGTCTGGTTGCCGATAATTTTCTACCTGTTTCATTCTCAAGCCATGCTGCAACCTTGCGGATAGGTTGATTGCCTTCTCTAATTTGTTCGACCGCAACCTCCAATTTATCCATAGTAGGATTATGAGGTATGTACTCTTTTCCAACAATGTCATAGCCATAAGGTAATCTACCTCTTGCTGGAATCGGTTTACGATCTAAATGTCTGGCTTTATTCTGAGGCATCGTCCTCGTCGTCATACTTTAAAGGAGGTAAAATCAATACAGCAGACTTGTCCGCTTTTACTTCAACCTTCTCAGTTTTAACTAGACCAACCCGATCCAGGATCTCTTTCGATGCTGCTAGTTTTTCCCGCGTACCTAGAGCACTGGGATCATCTAGCACACCTGTCATGGATAGAACTGCTTTAGGAGCATTAGCTGCAAGCATATGTTCAGCACGATCTATAATCTCATCTTTAAGATTACGGATGAGACGAGCAGGGTACTCGTGTTTAGAATACCCCGCCATGTCCATAGCTGCACGGAAATTGCCCGCAGCTTCACCGAACAATGCATTTAAAAATGCTTCTTGTTGTTCAGTTAATTTGCTCACGACATTCCCTTCTTATACATACCGCCGCGCTTAGTAAAGCCACCGGCTTTCATCCCATACTTAGATGGTTTTGCTTTACGAGTAACGGCCCCACCCTTCTTTAGGTTTTGTTCAGCGGCAGCTTCACCGATATTCTCTTCTTTTTCCTTATCACGAATACGCACCTTTTCCCTTAGACCATAATCATCTTGGGTCATGTCATCAGAATAAGATGGGCCTTTGCGTTTTTTTAACTGGGGCGGTACTTGTTTGGGTTCTGGGCGTTGTTTTACTTCTTTAGCATCTGGTAGAGGCTTCAACCTTGCAGTACGAGAATCTTCAGAAGTTTTAACTTTATCTTTAGACATACTAACAGCAGTTGACAGTGATAGTTTTCTAGCATTATCTTGTGCTAAAAGTCTTTTACCCTCTTCTCTAGAAACTAGTTTTTTAGACATATTTTCTAGACCACCTTTAGTTCTATTCTGTCCAGGTTTATTCTTAAAAACAACAACTTTTTCTTCTGGAGTTTTTCTATCTCCTGCTCTCATGTTCTGTTGTGTACGAACAGGTCGTGCATGTTTTTCTGCTAGACGTACAAGATTTTGTCCAAACTTTTTTACAGCTTCTGTCGTACCTGCCGTAGAAATAAGTTTAGCTACTGGTCCTAGCGCACTTACTGGTAAAGCGTAAATAACGTCACCGCCCGTAACACGACGAGCACCTGCCTCTCTTTCTGCTTCGCTTAACGGAAAATTGGGATCACCCATACTTTTACTTGTGCTAGCCATTATGACATTCCCTTCTTATACATGCCACCACGCTTAGTAAAGCCACCTGCTTTCATGCCGTATTTAGATTTAGGAGCAGCTTTCTTTCTCATGCCGCCTTTACGAGCACCGTCTGGACCTGCTTCAGACATATCTTCGTATTCTACTTTAGTGTCATCACCTAAGATATCTCGTATAAATTTGCGTCCACTTGCTTCACTAAACCGTTTGGGTGGAGTCATGTCGTCGGAGTAAGATGGGCCTTTGCGTTCTACTAACTTTGGTCTGTCCTTTTTACCGGCTGAAGAGGAGCTTGTCTTTTTACCCGCTGGAGGCATAGTCGTACCCGGCTCACCAATTTCTCCATTTAAAGAAAGACCTAGTGTATTGCCTTTTTTGCCAGTCCGGTTATACTCTTTATTTAATTCAGCTTTAATATCTTTAATTTCTCTTCGAAGGTTTTGTTTATCCAGCTTATCTAACTTAACTGTACCCATAGCACTCTTAGAACGAACGCCGGATTCAAGCATAGATTCTAACTGCTCAAGTTTTTTTTCTAATTTTGTCACATCTTTACTGGGCATAATTTAGACCTTTCTATATTGTTTAGTTTTCTTTGCGATTGCCTTGGGTTGCTTTACGAATTGCTTCCCCGCTTTTGTTCCTGCTCGTTTAGCTCTTGTTGTAGAAGCATACTCGGCAGATGATAATGACTTAATTGCTTTTTCAGGAAGATACCTTTCTCCGGTTTTACCGGAAGGCTTACCTGACTTTGTACGCCATTTCTGTTTAGTCCACGCTTTAAGACTTTGTTGAGGTTTTTTTAGAGCCACGGACTTTCCTTAAATCTGCTTGTGTAATCTTTTTACGGGGAGGGGCTACAGCCGCTAACTTCTTTTGTTTAGGAGAATACTTAGAATACGGCATTTACTTGTACCCACCCCCTGCTTTCTTATACTCGCTGGCTAATAACTGTGCTTTACGGGCTGACCACTGCCCTGCTTTACCGCCTTTAGTACCAGCTTTGATCTTTTCAAAAAGCCTTTTACGCATAGCCGGTTTGGTGTAGTTACCTGCTTTATTTACTGTTGATTTAGTCTTAGTTACCATGCGACTCCTATAACGCGGTTTTTCCCCGTCGTTATCCCCACCAGAACAGTCACCTTCCCGTCTGTTACTTCTTAGCTTTCTTTAAACACTTACCAGCGGCTTTACACTTAGCCGGTGTTGGGCAACCAGGGCAAGTCTTAAATACGGGACCACCCTTAGCCATTCTATAGGGATTCATAATACTGCCGCCTAAGTTCATCTTCTTAGACTTAACTGGGTTCATATACTTTTTCACTGTCTGTCCTTCCAGAAATCTAGTTGATCTTTATCGTCTTGTTTATGGCATTCGCATTTACAAACATCAGTATTACACCCGCACTCTTGGCACGAGTCACACTTGAAAGGTTGTTTTTCTTCGGTCATAGTACAGGTCCACCTTCATTCCATTTAACTTTATGACTCCAGTATTTAGCTGATAGCTTACTGGTTGGTTTTCCTTGTGCATTATGTCTAGCATAATAGCTACGTTTACGCGCTTTATCTTTTGCTGATGTCGGGTTCTTGCCAGCACCTTTAACTCCTTGCTGACCGAACCTTACTAGTTTAACCTTCTCGCCTTCCTTAGCTAACACAGCATGGCTCTTAGTTTTATGACTAGGGGTACGCTTAGGTTTATTATATCCCGAAAACTTCTCACCACGATATGTAATAGCCATTATAGATTGTTCCCTTAAAACTTTGAATTAAATCTAACCATAAAACCATTTTCTTTTGGATTATAACTAGCACTAATATTAGTATCTTTAGAAATGTTATATATTGCTTTTAATTTATTGAGATTTATATTACCTTCTTTGCTGCTGGATATACCAAACTCTTTTAACTTTTCATTGGGTAAAAAGAATGAAAAATTTCCGCTGGCAGTGGCGGAAAAATCCAACTTATCAGTCGGACGATAGCCGACTGTAGCAGTACCTCCAAGACCTCCAGAAGTACCATATTTGTTTTTAGAGGAACTTCCTCCCCCTCTAACCTCTCCCACATAAAAAGAAGAAGGTAACTTTTCCTTATTTCCCGTTGGATTTCGGAATTTAGCTTCTTTTGAATCTTTCTTTGGCATTGGCTATTTCCGTATAAACTTAAAAAAAAAATAAGGGAGTTACCTACTGCTATTGAAAACTCCCTTAAAGTATGTATAATTTCGCTGCAATCACTGAACCAGAAAAGGTAAAACTTAGTTCATGCAACCCCCGCAGGAAGAGGACAAACTAAGCACAGTAGGTATTATGATTAATAGTATAGCATAGTTAATTTATAATGTCAAGTAAAAAGTTTATGTTTGGCTAATAAATATTCTTTAACTAAGCCAGATCTTACTACATCTTCTACGCCAAACTCGATTGAGGATACAGAAGGCATGATATTTAACACCTTAATAAACTCTAATAGTCCCGCCCGGTCTTGCTCTCTAATCAAATCTGATTGTCTAAAATCTCCTGAAAATACTAGTCTTGTATCATCTCCTGCCCGAGTTATAATGCTGTCTAACTCGTGATAGGTTAAGTTTTGGATCTCATCAACAATTAATACACAGTTATTATATGTAGATCCACGGACAAAAGAAGTAGACATAAACTCTATATAATCTTTAGTCTTTAATATCTCGTAAGCATCCCCTCTATTAAATAACTCCGTACAGATACTTCTATACGGAGCTTCATATTGTTTCATCTTTTCTTTCAACGATCCTGGTAGAAACCCAACATCTCTAGTTGGTACAGCCGATCTTACGATATATACTTTATGTTTATTTATTTTAGAGTTAAATATTTCCTTCAGGGCTAAGTACAGAGCACAGAATGTTTTACCAGTACCTGCCATTCCATGCAGTAATAAGTTTTTATCTTTGTTATACTCTTCAAAAACACAGTGTTGATTAGTGGTTAATGGCTTTATAGATTGTAGATCTAGACTATTTTCTGATTGTTTCTTTCTCACTATATTCAAAACTCCTTATAAAATAGTACAGATATCTTAAAGGGTATATATAATAGCTTTTGAATACGTATATACATTATAGGTTATGGTTTAATCTTTTTCTATAAAAAGATACAACTGTCGCCTTATATGTAATTACTTCACTCCGTTTTTGGGAACTTCGTTCCGCAATTACAGAGTAATTGTAGCATACCCCGTTTAAAAAGTCAACCCCTAAAATGAAAATAGTTATAAAAAGATTTAAGTGTGTTCAAAATGTCACGACTGATGTTAGAATATACTGTGCTTATTAAAAGGTGTTTACAAATTGAATTGGATAATTTTTCATGACCGGGTATATATGTACTGGGCAAGGGGCCATGGCTACCGCCCCCCCACCTTTTAAATAGAATCTAATATAATTTAACCAACTTGCCCATCAAATAAATATAAAATTTATCTAAAATATCTGGCAAATATTTGAATAGCCTGGATTTGTTTAAAATTTTAGGCTCTTTTTTGGCCATCCCGGTCTCGTTTGGGTGGATATACCCCTATCTTGGCATGGTTCTTGCTACGCGCACACGCGTGTTCCTTTTAATTATTTATATAACTAGATTGCATTTGATACAAATGCTCATCCCATATCTGATACGATCCAGGTCCGTTTTTTTTTGTTGACCACCTAACCAAACCATGAGACTATAGATCATCGAAAACGGAATAAGGAAATCAAACAAGCCAAGCCAAGCCTACTGATCACAATCGCTACGGCAAACGTTGATCAGATCACTAGGAAGGGTGAAGCATTCATGGAAAGAACGATTGGGACAAAGCCTAGCCTAGCTAGTGAACCAATAACAATGCTCCCGCAAAGATCTTTCGGACCATTAAAAAAACGTTTGACAACCAAAACCGAACCGATTAAGCTTTTGAAACTGAAACGAGGCAACACGGGATAACGGATGGATACAGAACACACCACCCCACAAGCATAACGCAAGTATTCTCACTGCGGGGAGCGGGTGAACGCCACCGAATTAATTAACGCCTAAGATAAAGTAGGACGGGCCGGTGGACGAACCTTAGGACTGCGAGAGGAAAGCTAACCACAGTACCTTGTCTGTATGATCAAGGATATCCCTTACGCCGGGAGAAACAATAGACGGCCAGTCTCTGAAGTGTCATGGGGAAAGCGTCGGCTAACTAGAATGGAAGGCCCGACACCCTCGAAAGCGCGGAGCTTTCGGAATCGGCGAAGAGTCGAGGACACAAAGACAAGGGTCTATTAGACCAGACACCACCAGTCCGTCTAGGATTGATGCCAGTGGATAATGTCTGGTCTCTTATGTTATAAACCTACGGAATAATAAAATGTTGACACCTGAAATCATTGTGTTTAACGTACTGGTCATCGTGATCAGCGCGCTGTACACAATCTCGACCTATCTAACCTGATCGGAGAAAACGGAGATGATTCCAGACACCATCAACAAAATGTCTGCCACGCATAGGTTCGAAGTCCAGAAAAACGGCGAATGGGTCACCTGCACCCTCGGAACGCTACAGGAGATGAAAGACTATCAGGAGGCGTTCATCGAGGACGGCGAAGCCGAGGGCTATTACGAGGGTGAAACCCCCCGTCACCGGATCACTGAAACCTAAGGAGCAACGGAGAAAACACAGCCGACGATCGATCGCTTGACATTCACACAAAGCCATGTTGTAATGGCATGGCTTTAGTGAGTACCAAGCAACTTAAGGAGCATGAACCATGCAAGTACATATCAGCAAGATGACGGGAAAGCTTGAAGGCTTCAAGGCTATCAGCACCAACACTGTGACCAACTCTTTCTGTATCAAGATGAACAGTTCGGGCGATACCATATGCCGCCAGTGCTATTCCCACGGTATGCTGAAATCTTACCGCAAGAATATGCAAGGTGCGTTGCAACGGAACAGTGATCTACTATCCAGCCGCATCTTGGATCAATCAGAATTGCCAACAATCCTCGATGCTTTCTTTCGAATCAATGCTCATGGTGAATTGATCAATGCAACGCACCTAGAAAATATCTGTAAAATCGCGGAATATA
>Ga0208427_1000105_pt1 | contig 33997 bp, 46 predicted proteins | sample DEB08_DNA_FD_184532 | JGI IMG/M metagenome (GOLD analysis project Ga0208427, IMG submission 184532) | Aqueous microbial communities from the Delaware River and Bay under freshwater to marine salinity gradient to study organic matter... | ecosystem: Environmental > Aquatic > Marine > Coastal ...
CACCCTCTGGCATCTTAGAGATATTCATAGCCATTTGACGAATAAGATCTTGTCTATCGTCAATGTTGGACAAAACAGATTGAGCAGTCTTTGCGCGATCCAAGCGGATCCGTTCTTGCATCATGTTTAACTTGGTTGCAGTGATGTACTGCGTACCAGTGTTCATAATGAAGTTTGTGTATGCTGTATCTTTGCCGTTAGACTTAGATCCTTCGATCATTGAGTCTAAGTATGAAGTCATTTGTTCTTCATACTTCTCAGGAGAATACGGATCATTCTCAAACTTTAGGGCAATCTCACCAGCTTTTTGTTTAATCTCATTTTCAATAGATTGCTGGAAGCGCTCATTAACTACGCGCTCATAGGCTTCAGCTTCAACATTACCCATAGCAAGCAGGGCAGTTATTCCATCAAGGGCTTCTGGCTTGCCTGTTTTTGGATTGATTGAGTTGATTCTGGTTGCATCCACTTGCTCTGCGCGTTCCGCACCAACACGCTTAGAAACATTTGCCAAATGCTTTATAGCAGTATTCGTTAGCGTTTGATTGGCTTGCGCTATCTGTTGATACATCTCAACTTCGCCAGTATTCATTCGGACTACACCGACAGGGCCAACGCTTTCGTACTGACGTTTTTCTCTGATTACTGGCATTTTTTATTTCCTAAGTTGATGTAGCTTTGAAGCTCATAAAGTCTGAAACACCTTGAGCAGCAGTCATTACTGGTGCAGATGTCAGGATATTACTCATGTTGCTCATGTAGTTTGCGTTGCCCGTTGCCCTAATACCAGCGGCTTTATTCTCACCATACTTCTTAGCAATAGATGCTTCGGTAATTCTCTTAGCAGATTCTAGTTCAGACGCACGTTCTATTGCTTGCAGGTCAGCACCAGCAAGCTCCCTGTTTCGTCGGAGAAAGGCATCAACAGATCTATCATCCCTACCCATAGCACTAAACTTAGCTATGTTTTGATTCTCTGTTTGTTGCATTTCAGCTAATCTTTGATTGCCCCTAGATATTGCTTGCGCTCTGCCTAAAAACATCTCGTTAATAAACTGGCGTGACTCTAGTTCACCAACTTCTTTAGCAACTCTAGCAGCTTCTTCTGATGCTTTCTTTTGCGCATTTGCTGAACTCATAGATGAAGCCAAACCAGCAACAGCAATACCAGTAGCAAGACTACCTGTAGCTGCTCCAGCAGCCGCGCCAATAATTAAAGGTACTACCATTAGAAAGACACCTCCGCAGTTATGCCATTAACCTGACAGAATAATGGCGCAGTTTGGGTAACGGTAATCTGTGGATCCCGACTATACCCCATTAAATAAAACTCTTTCTTTCCAGTAACCGCCTGTCGTGGTTGGCTGAAGTCATTGTTTACCTTGCGGATAATTAACTTCTTATTATTAACTGACACAGAAAGAGTGTCATACAAGTCAAGTATAACGCTAGACAAGCTGCGAGGACGACCAGTTTCAGGCCCAAGGCTTGTCGTTACATCAATGGGATTGGTTTTTAGTTCTACATCAAAGCCAAATCCAGCCTGACAACTTGTAAGCGCTGCATCAACAGATGACACATCGATCTCACCGCCAGACACAGTAAACTTACCAAGATAATCTGTAGAGCTAACTACATCTACTTCTGCACCGTCTTGGAAGAAGTCAGACACATCAAAGACACCAGCCGTACCTGTGTACAAGTTGCCGCAGTCTAAGTTTATATTCTGGTTTAATTCAGCTAAGACAAAGCTCTGAGAGCCAGAACCAAGGTCAGTCTTGATAATAGTAAACACTCGGTTTTCTACAGAACAAACCGAATAGAAAGATCCTACAGTTTCAAAGTTAGTCCAACCAGCAATGCCCTCAACTCTATTCAAGTTATAGACTGCAATCTCTCCACTGTAGTTCTGAACAAATACAAATGACTCGGCAGTGTTTACAGCACCACTAATAACGCATTGCTGAACTGGATCCTTGATAAGATGGGAGGAGAGCAAGGAGATAGGATCAGCCTTATACGCCTGTTCAGAGTCGCTATAGACAAACTGCCGAATCATTTTGCCACCAATTTGCCCAAATATGGTAGCGCCGTAGAATGGTTGTGGTCGAATGTAGGTAGAGCCAAATGAAGTTTGACGCTTCACTCTGGCATTTGTTGGAGTAATTGGCTCATTCTGGAAAGTGGGAATATAAAACTCAGATCCAGCAGTAAAGATATGAATGTCACGATTAGAAACAAAGTGACGAATTGTTGCCACTTCACCAATACTCATAACAAGCTCAATGCTGTCATTGTCTTCTGCATTACCAATATCAAAGTTGTAATACAAACCAGACTTACTTGCCCATACCGTATCAGGTTGAGCAAGTGTTCCACCAAACCAAAGTCTATTCTCATGGAAGCCTACGGCTGCGGGATAACCTCGAAGTGCCGAGTAAGATTGCTCTGACCATTCTTGTGTTGGCGCATGTGTTACAATCTGTGGAATGCCACCACCATCTTCAGATGTGTTAGCAGCAGCACCAGCAGTTACTTTATATCTATTCTCGTCAATAACCTTAGTTATTGATCTGGTGCCATTAATCTGAGAAGCATTAATACCGCCAACTGTAGATGCATTCCGAATTGTAATGCTGTCGCCAACAGCCATACCGTGATGCACATGAGTAAACTCAATATCACTAGAGCTATCAACAGTGCGAATAGCATTGGCATCTAGCTCTACATACAATTCATCAACAACATTACCTGTTGCCTGAGTCGCAGATTGAACTGATGTAATGTAGATCTCAGCCTCATGAAATAACAATGTCGTTCCAACGTGCTTAGAGTCTAAGTAGTTACCACCAGTTTGAGTACCTGTTGTATCAAAGTAGTTTGCGCTTGTAGTAACTGTAATGCCAGTACCAGTAGTTGCCGATGGATCCAGCGTTACACCAGCGCTTTGGAATGAATAGTAAGGCTGATAAATTCGACCACCACCAGCTTGCAACTGAAAGTCAAACTCCTCAACCTGAAAGCTATTTAGGCCAGTACGAATAAGTTGCTGGCACATAAATGTATTGTGCGCCAAGAACATAATGTCACCGCCTTGAGCGTATGTAATCTCATGGATGTATGCTTCATCCCAAGGAAGCGCATCACCATTTACATCGGTTGTCAGGGTTGTCACCAATGTCAGGGTGCCATCAATCGGACTAATGAAGAATATCTCACACGCCTGATGTGATAACGCTATGATGTATTGCTCATCATCAGAAAAGATAAATGGTATTATGCGGATCTGTTGACGAATGTTTGTATCTTCAGAAAGCCCTGAAAACTTATGAATTGCTTGGAACCCGCCACGCTTAGATACCCCGCCCTCACTGCGGATAAAGAAATTCTTAACACTCTGAGCAGACGAGTTGTATATAGCAGAATCCGTCCTTGAAACCAAAGACGGACTAATCTCACCATACTGGAAGTTTGTTAAAGGTATTCTAGCTTTCTGCATTAGCTACGCCTATTCGTAATAAACCTCGAGGTAACAAGTTTTCTTGTTGTTTGTTGCTGCCCATCAATTGATCTAGCCTTAGCAAGTAAGCGATCATATTGATTAGCCATCATTACAGAAAGAGATTGGTCACGCGCCAATGCAGTAGCAAACACAACAGCCATTGCATACTCAACGCAGACAGAAAAATAAGAAGGCCAGTCGTTTTCCTCAGATCGATATGTGTAATCCACAACTAATTGATCCTGTGGAGATGCATCGCAAAAGATCTTGTTGCCATAGATTGTGTATTCAATCTGGAAGTCATTAACAGTAACCGCGTGAACAAATAACTGACCAGTGGGCAGTTGATACGCGGAATCAAAACGACCAGTAGGTTCGTCGCTTAATCTGTTAAGAACTGCTTGGTTTGTGGCAAAACGCCACCGAGTAGATACTAGGTTCGATCTAGCAATATCTTCATACATATTACCAGCAATCAAAGCCTCAGAGGTATCATCCTCAAAAGAAGTAATTGGCTCTGCACCAATCAAGATCAGAGCGCGACTACAAATGTCGATTGCACTATTTGCGGGTGTACTAAGAGCCATATTAACCTCTTATATGAAAGGGGGCCGTAGCCCCCAATCATTAGTCTGTGTCAGTATTTGTAATTGCAACACCATTTATAATGTCTACGACAGAGCCAGTATTTGAGTTGCAATACGCGTGAGAAACAACAGGTGTACCGCCAGTTGAAGTAACGATAACCATGTAATCGTTTACTTTAATCATGCCAGCCGCATCGTTGAAGTAACCCACTGTATTAACATCTGCAATAGCATCCGCTGTAGTATAGTGCCACATTGAAAAGCCAGACGCACCAGCAACACGAGATAGATTAGCTGAGTTATAAGCCATAGTCTAATCTCCTTAGTTGTTGTCTAGAACTTCGTAAATGCCGTTCGCGTCGATAGCGACTGAACCCATTGACATCATTGAGGTTGCTAGGTGTGCAACTTTTTGCGGTACATAGTTCACCTCTGTCTGTACGTCAGAGTTGATACCAATACCAACCGCAGTTGTATGGTAGGCAAAGTTCTTACCACCAGCTACAGCAGACGTTGAGAAGATCTTGAAGCCCAAGAACTCTTTCATTGTCATGCCGCCAGCAAACGGTAGGTTTTGTGGGCCTACATAGTCTGATGACGCAAACTCGTTAATGTTAAACAAGTCAGCAAAGCCAGCAGGTGACATTGCTAGGTAACGCTGTCCATCTTCTGGAATATCAGCAGTACCAAATGTTTCAAACAATGTTAGCAAGTCTGCTTTAACCAATGCACCAGTTGCATCAGCAATTGCAGTAGCATTTGCACCAGCGTCCATTGCAGCAACGATAAGCGCGTCTGTTTGACGACCTAGAGCAGCAGCAGCAGATTGAGCAACAGCTTGACGTTCATTGATGTTGATCTTCAATTCGTCTAGCTTGTCGATGTACTCAGCTGCATAGTAGTCAGCCATAGTCACTTCGACATTGGTGTGTGCTAGTTCCATTGTTGTAACGTCACCGTTACGTGATTTAGTTGATGCGGCACCTGTGCCGATCTTTTGGAATCGAGCTGTTGAGCCTGTCACATTCGTTGAGCGAATAGTGTTCCGTAGCTTGGAACCCATACGCTGATAAGCCATGTGAACTTCAGTCTCAAACTGCTTGATAAAGGCTTGGTCAATTGTATTAGCCATTTTAACAGTCCTAAGTTGAGTTTCGGTTTGCTACGGGTATCCGCACTTTCATCTCAACTCGGGTATCCTGTTAAGGGCCGATCAATGCGTTACGGGCCGCGATGTCAAATTGTAAACATTACTTTTATTTGGATTGCAACGCACAAATTCGACATACTTGCTAATTCCGTTTTGAGAAACACCGACAGCTTCGAACCCCAACCAAGATGCCCAATTAACCATAAACTCATAATCTGCAAGGATTGTCATGCTCATTCCATGCTGAGTCTGGTCAAAGAAACTAACTAGCATCTTCGATCCACGCGCTAGTAGTTTGAAGTTTTCTCTTACTTTGTAAGAGAACATCGCAAACATTTGAGGCCATTCTTCATTTGCTTCATGCCAAAGACCACCAGCAAAAACCAGATCCTTGTCTTTGTTGCGAACAATGTAAACCTCAGAAGAATCATACATATCTTGCAGCGCAGTAGATATGTCTTCATAGCCAAGTAGTTTTAGCTCTCGCTTGTTTTCTATTGAAAGAACTTCTTCTAACTCAGCAATGTGATGTTCTTTCATCGGGGTAAGGTAAGCCTCACCCCGAGTCATAATCTTAACCTCGTCCTGAATATAACTTCTGGAAACCATCGTTTACCTCTTTGATGTAGTCATTGTTGCGACGAGCGGGATGCCAGTAACGTTCATCCTCCATCATAGCGCGTAAACTTTCCTCAGTAATCTGACCAACAGGATTGGAGTCAGCATTTACAGAAGGCGATTTTAGTTTTTCCATAATAAATTCAAGGGCTTCCAATCCGTCAGCAGTCTCAGTCAATCGTTCGATTGCTGGCATATGTTGCTCTCCAAAGAACTGATTAGAAAACAAAGCAGCAGCTTCAATACGAGCAGATGCGTTATCACCTAGCTTTGCTATCTCAGCATCCATGTCAGGCACATCTGCATTTACAGCTTGCATATACATTTCAAGTCCCTTCTGGAACTCGTCTTGGCTGTATCCATTTTCAAAGGAATGCTCAGACCACCACTGTAGAAGCTCGTTATCAACCGCCATATCTTCATCTACAAAGTCAGGAAGCTGGTAATCACCAGCACTTTCAGGTCGATCCTTAAATGCTTCGTTCTGAATCTCCTCCATAAACTTAGCGCGAAAGTCTTCTTCTTTAGATCCCAGTTTGGATTCTAATTCTTTATACGCTTTAGCCAGATCTTCAGCGGTATTATACTTTTCTGGTAGCCACTCAGGACGTTCTTGCGATGGTTGCTCAAGGTCTTCAGCAACAACAAAGTCGCGTTCTTCAGCAGGTGGCAAGCCTTCGTTTACTGGTGCTTCTGTTTGTTCTTCAGCCATCTTTCTTTATCCTATGTCCTCTTTGCACATGACGTTCTATTAGTCCGACAAGATAGCGCTGCCCCTCGAGGTGGCGCAATTCATCAGTTGAGATATTTGGGCCACTCACCATCTCAATCGTAACGCTTCGCAAATATTTTAGAATTTCTTTGCCAGTAGGCTCTGAGAATACAGAAGCAATATTAAGACTGATCTTGTCTTCATCAGCCTTAGATCTTGTTACTCCGTCTAAACCAATATGGTTATTCTGCGGCAATCTGTGGTCCTGCGATCTGTTCCTGTTGTTGCATCTGAGCCATTTGCTGCATCATTGCAACTATTTGTTTACGCTCATCTGCATCACGAATCAACCCATCAGGTACACCAAATTTTTTCGCAAGGTGAATTGCTGTTTCTTCTGAGTTAATTAGCAGGTTCGTCATATCAGCACCGAAGTATGCGTTTACTAGTTCTAGGAACCTAGATACCGCAGTAATGTCTTGGTTTGACTGCGCTTGTGCAAGTGGTGAAACAGAACGGATCTTTACTTCACGACCATTTACAGTTGGCAGTTCAATGCGTCCTTGTTTCTTTAGGATGTGAATTACACGTTGCAACACTGGCTGAACAAGCTCCGCTTGCAATCGACCAAACGCAGATCCAATGCGACGAGATAGATCAGCCATACGCTCTGCAACTTCTGTAGCTGATGCTGGCGTTTTATCTGGATTACCTAGCATATCATTGTATAGCGCACGTTTAATATTCAAACGCATGTCACCAAGAACAAGATCCGCAACATCGAAGCGACCCGCTGCTTGTATAGGCTGTAATCCACCAGATTGAGGTGACTTAGGAATGATCGTCCCTGGCACTAGATTAATTGTATCAGGGTTAATAATGCCATCATCATCCATTTGATAGATGCCAGATATAGCCATCTGCGCATTTTCTAAGATAAGTTGGATAGTAAGGTTGGTTGTTTTGATAGCAGACAGCGCATTGATTAGGGGCCCACGACCATAGACTTCACCCGCACACTTAGACCAACGGAAGCAAACATATGGGTTAGATCCAACACCAGTAAAGCTATGCTCAACTAAATATGTTTTAGTAGACATATCAATTACATAATGAAGGTGAGCTTCTTGGTTTTTCTTTGAGTAATCCTTACAAACTACCTCAAGTACAGTACACTTACCTTCTGGATCCCGAGCAATACGCTGAGAAACCTTCTCATCAAACTGCCCATCAGGATAAAGATATGTAAGATCTGAATTACGAATGCCTTTACGCTCACGAAATACATGATCGATCTTATCATCAGGGCCAGTATCAAGAACAACATGAGGCAACGGAACCGCTGAGAACATAACAGGGTTTAATGCATCACCTTCTTCAACACATAGAACACCAGTACCGACAGCAAGATCCATAAAGGATTCGTGTACCTCTTGAGCAAAGTTAGAGTTTTGAAGGATCTCAAACACATACTCGGTAACTTCATCAAGGTCATTGTTTACTATGTCAGCTTCACTAGCAGGTATCTCTGATCCAGCAGTTAGGTCTGCCCAACGCGCAAAGTTAGGAACAAGGCCAGACTGTAGGCGAGATGCAAACTCTTGAACGCCAACTACAGCAGTTTCATCAAAGATCTTATCATCTCGACGCTGACCTGCCGTTTCATAGTAAAAGGATTCACGCTGCGGTAGCGCGTACTCATAACATTCCTCGAACAAGTCTACGAAGTTTTGCCGATGTGCTTTAGCTTTTTCGTAGCGCTCAAGGTATTTCTTAGGGTCATGCATTATAGATACCTGCTATAGAATCCGATTCCACCAGTAGAGCCAGTAAGAAGTGAACGGCGACCAGATCCACGACGCTTTCCAGTTGCGGGAGCAATCATAGAAGAACTAGCCATCATGCCTAGGTCACGTTCTTTTCCTGTAAGAACTTTCTTACCTGAACCATATTCCTGTGTGCGCTCTAAGCGCTTACGAAGCAAGGACTGTTTTGAACGTGCGCGTTCAATTCGTTTCTGACGCAGTTCCTCTTGAGCTAGTCGCTCTTGTTCTTTTGTTGCTGCATCAGGCTCTTTTATAACAGTTGTTGGAGTTACGCTCGTCTGACCAATATTTACAGGCTTTTCAGGTTCAGGCTTTAGGCCCTTTTCATCTATTTCATCTTTGATAGCACTGGCCACATCCACTGGGGCCGCAGACGCTTTTTTCTTTTTACCAAAACACATCGGATCACTCCTTCTTTGCTATTGCAAAGCATAGAAAATAAAAAAGTTCAACGCACAAGTGACCACACACTAGGTTTCTTAGCTGCGTTCTTTGGTTTGCGGTTGAATACATCAAAGTCTTTCTTTGCGTAAGCAATCTGTGATGGCTTCTGATTTGACATTAAGGCTCTGCCCTCACCAGCCCCAAGAAGTAAATACTGTAAAGCATCGTGAATGTGCGAGTACATATTCTTGTCAGGCTTATCTGCATATCTTTCGCCACTAACTTCCATACGCTTATATGAATACCCACCCTCAAAGCCTTTGATTAGCTGCTGGCAACGGCGATCAACTAGAAACGCAGGTTTGCCTTCAACCATTTTATTAAGTTGTTGCGAAACTGACTCCAAGCGGAGATCAACCGAATTACTCGGAGCGGGGAATGCGCGAAGACCAGCACCTCTAAGTATGTGGAAAGGGGTAGATTCGTCCGTTTGCGCCCTAAAATCACCCGCTGGATCCCCATATATGTAGACATCGGAAGTCGTAGCAAAGCGCGTAGCAATCTCATTTCTTAGAACCTCTGCAAATCTAACTATGCCCATATCAAATGCAACGATCTCAGATTGAATCAACCACCTGTTTCTAACCTTTTGACCAATAACAGCCGCAGGGGTAAGGCCAAAGTCAATTCCGATATACAACGGAAGGTTAGCCGCAACAGGTATTTCTTCTTTAGCAACGTGAGTTTCAGTAACAAACATGGGATATACTGGCTTTCCATCCTGAATTGTACCAAGTCTATTCATAACATAGACATCAATCCAAGATTTAGTTTTACCCTGAATAAGGTTTGGATAATAGTTTTGCATCATGTTCTTACGGTTTTCAGCCGCATCACTAGGAACATAATCCTCTATTTCCCCATCCTCATTGTAGGTTTCTTTCATACCTGCGGGTTGCGTAAAAAACTGCCAGTTCTCTGGCTTGACCAACATCTTTGCTTGATCGCGCGGGATGTGATCTGGGATAGGAACTTCACCAGACATGATAGGCCACCAGTGATCTTCTTCTGGAGCGTTGGTATCGGCAATAACACCTGTCCAACTTGGGCCACCTTCACGCATAGAAGGAAAACGACCAACACGCATTGTACACGCATCGATGATAGACTTTGGAATCTCACGCGCCTCGTTAATCCAAATGCCAGTTAGTTCGAGTGAAAGCAATTTCTTAACATCTTCAGGTCGATCTAATGCTAAGAAGATGACCTCAAGATCTAAGTCACCCTTCTTGATATGGTGGGTGTATGGCACTGACCAGATAAACTTACCCCATTGATCCTCGGGAAACCAATCAAGCCAAGTCTTAATAGTGGTAGTTCGTAGCTGTGGGTTGGTGTTACGAATGATTGCCCATCTACTTCGACGGATCCCATCTTCGTTTTTCTTCTGTGCAAGCGCACGGCGAAACACTTCTACGCAGCAGCCGACAGATTTACCAGAACCAACAGGCCCACGGATCCCACGAAAGAACGTATCGTCCTTCATAAACTGCTTTAAGACTTCGCCATCTGGTTTGTACTTAAAGGTTGCCAACTTTGTGATCCACTGCAAACTTTAACATGCGTTCAATAACTTCAGGCCCAATAACATCTATGATCTTGTCAGCCTCATAGTCGGTCTGAAAGTCCTTGGGGTGGTGCTGCATGTGTACTTTCTTCACCACCCTGCGAAGCAAGTCTCGCTCATGCTTAGAAAGGGTTTGGGTAAAGCTCATTCGTCTTCTATCTCAATTCTTTTTGGCGCAGCCGACTTCTTTTTCTTAGGCTTCGGCTTAGAATACGCCTCGTTAATGTCAGTAGTGGAAGGGTCGTCTGCCTTCAGCCGTCCTTTGGAGCTACGAGAACGTGTTGGTTCTGGCCCTTCCACCAAGCGGCGCGAGTCAGGGGTTCTCGTTTTGCCGCTATACGTTGTACCAGCAAGAACATGTGTCTCGCCAGTATACAATTCACCGCTAGTTAAATACCAAGCCATTACTTCGATGGCCTTACAGCTTTAGACATCTTAGCACCATCGCCGCGCTTGTTCATATTAGTCAGCGCTTTGTTGACTGCACCACTCTTTAGTGGGCCACCACCCGCTTGACCGTTCATTGCTTTAGCTGCTGCTGCGCCCACGGTCGCGCCCATGCTTGCAACTATACTTAATAAAGACATAGTAACCTCCTACGTTCTGTACTGTCTTACTTTCCGAGCAATCGTTTTCGGTTGAGCCACAAACTGCTTACCCTTTGCCTTGCCCTCTCGTTTAGCTCTGGTTGTAGCTGCATATTCAGAATCACTAAGAGCAGCAATAGCCTTGCTAGGAAGGTAACGCTCACCAGTCTCACTAGACTTCTTACCAGACTTAGTGCGCCACTTTTGCTTTCCCCAGTTAAGTAGAGACTTTTGCGGAGCTTTCATCTGCTTCCCTCTGCTTCTTTAGTATGGCATTTAATGTGCCGCGATCTTCGTAGGTCATTATCCTTTTGGCGACCTTTTAATCAAAGAGCGTATCTTTTCTTTTTCGGCAGCATTAAGTCTATTCTGCTCCAAGCGATCAAATACTTTTGCACTTTTTTCTCCATCATCTCCATATTCGTTTCGAAGGAAATTAGCAAATGCTGCATGATCACCTGCGCGTGCCTTGCTCTGCTTTTGGTAATTTTCGCTATTAATGTTCTTGATAAAATTACGATAAACCTTACGAGATAATTTTTCCCACTGCTCAGCTGTACCATATTGCTTTGCACCAGAGGCAGTTGTGTACATCTTTAATTTCTCAGCCATTATCGGTATCCTCCACCTTTCGCTTTGTATTCCTTTGCAAGCAACTGTGCCTTACGCGCCGACCATTGACCAGCTTTAGTTCCATGAGTCGCGCGATTCTTTATAGCTTGAAACAAACTCTTGCGCATCTTTGGCTTGGTATAGTTGCCAGCAGCATTAACCGTACTCATGACTTCTTATTCCTTTTGGCAAAGTTACGAGCAGCCTCTACACTACCAAAACCCCAAGCCTTCAACGCTAATGCCTTACGAGTCGGGCGACCCTTCTCATCTTTCATCGGCCCCTTCATACCAGCAAACCGAGCAGCAAAAGAAACACGACGAGGATTAGTCCCGCTCTTAACAGGAGCCTTGAGATTAGCACCCTCAGTCCTTTTAAAATACGCACGACCCGCCGCATTCAAACCACCTTTAGGATTCTGATACTCTTTCCTTGGCATTTATGGCTCCTGATCTTTCTTAACTTTCTGCGCCATACGATCTTGACGCAACATGTTAGCTTCGATCTTCTTCGCTTTTTTAAGCAACGAAGCACGCTGAGAAGATGTTACCAACTGACCATCATCCGTACCAAGCATCTCCTTAACCTTACGTCGAAAAGCAGACAGCTTAGAATAATCCTTCGGCATACGCTCCAACTTAGCGTCTATCATTTCATATCGAGCCTTCATTAAACTCGCTGGACTTTGACCTTTGGGCATGACGTACCTTTCACCAAAAAAATCTATCTAAACCTTTGCGTACCTTTTTAGCCTATAACTCGGGTTTGGGACTACTGACAATCACGCTAGTGCAGTTTTTTAACCCCACCCCCTGCTAGGACAGATCAATTGTTACGCTAATATCCCCAGCAATTTGCACTTGCGAACGATCTATCGGTTTGAACCCAGCCCGATCTAACAGATCCTTGGATGCTTCCAGCTGCACATACTCGCTCTTAGCTCCACTGGAAAGCTCCGCAACCCTGCCTAGTGCCCTGACAGCGTGAATCCCAAATGCATCTGCTGTTGCTTGCATGAGATACTGTTGCACATGCGGAGTTTTCATAGCTTTGTATGCAGAGGCTCGTCCGCTGTTCCCCGCTGCGTACCCAGCCTCATGTGCAGCTTTTGCTACATTGCCACCGTTTGCTACAAACGCATCCACTAGCGCTCGTTGCCTTTCTGTTAGATCACGCTTAATCACACCACTCATGTCTAAAGCCCTTTCGACTGTCTGTTCATAGTCCTTACTGTCGCCCCCCTCTCCCTCTCTCCCCCCATTGATAGCACTCGATGTAACACCCCTGTCAACGCACAAATTGCACGTTTGCTACAACTTTGTACCTGTGCACACTACAAAGGTGATTCAGAACCACAAGTTTTAGTTCTGCCTCGCTTCGGTTTACTGTCTCAGTCAGTACGCTCGTCGGCACCTCGTTACAGCTGCGGCCACCTCGCACGTCTTTGTTCATTGCATCGGGCCAAAGACCATTCGCAAGCAGTTTCCTCTTGCTGTTCATAGCTGTGTGATTGTGGCTGCTGGCGGTGTGTAGTTCGACCTTTTCCTTGTGGGGAAACAACTTGCGAATAGCAACCTGATCTGGGGATCAGGCTTTGGCTCCGTGCATGAAGTCGTCGTTGCGAGGGTGGTCCTCGCACGTAACAAGGAGCCTAGAGCTATGACTAAGAAAGTACCTACACTCGTTGAACTAAAACTTGCAGTTCTAAATCATTTTCAAGCTACACAGGATGTTGCACCAAACGAACAATTCGTTGCTGGCATTGCCAGAGATGAATGTTACACCTCGCACAACTCACTGGTCTACAAGAAGAAGCAGATGGCCGACAAGATTGCGGACTACGAGACAGCAGTCGAAGAAGGCAAAGACATTCGAGCGGATGCGATCGCGCGACTGCTCGATAACATGGAAGTCGAACTAACGTTGTTAGACGAACGTCATCAAGCAGATCTATCGGTGTACGAGCAGGTCACTGGCACACAGTGGGAACCGATGGCTAAGAAACGCGCACCAGCGAAGCTATCAGATGATCGCATGAAAGCACTCAGAGCAAAGGTGGCGTAAGCCACCCCCGCAAGGGGCAGCACCGTCTGCCTCTTACTTCACCCTTTCGCCCAATCGGGGTCACGATTCGTGTAGGCTTGTGCGCTGCGGATCCACCCCACAATCAAGGAATAAACGAATGAACTTTTCTGACAGCCAACTAATCTCAGCTATTCGATCAATCATTGCTGAAGAAGTAGACAGCCGTATCAAAGCAATTGATGAAAATGAATTTAATGTATGGGATCATAGATCTGACATTGAAGACATCATTAGTGACTACATCAATTCAAACGTAACCATAACAATCGAGACTTAACATGCTTAAACCTATCAACTTGTTTCACACACCCAAAGATTGGCATGAACTAATGACATGGATCCATGCACACAATGATGAAGACAAAGCGCATCTAACTACGGCTGCTGCTATGGGCTGGAATCTATGCGCAACTATTATCGAAGATTACTTGGAGACAACCGATGAAGACACCTAGTTTTACACGCCGTGATTTTGTATTCATTGCAGATCACATTGCACCAATGATGCATTGGCCTACACACATCAATGAGCTTGCGGATAAACTGAAAGCTACGAATCCTAGATTCAATCGTGAAAGATTTATTGAACGTGCAACCAAAGCATGGGAAGCTAACTATCAGGCACACTTGGGAGACATCGATGATGAAATACCTAACTGAAACTATCCATTGTCCAGAATGTTTGGGCGATGGCACTCTAACATTCGAACGACCTGAACCTTGGGTCAATCGTGATCTACCTCCAAGCCTTGAGGAGTACAAAGATACATGCTGGAACTGCGGTGGCAGCGGTGAAGTTGAGGCTATGGAGTTTGATGAACCAGATCCTGACGATGGGCAACCATCTATGTATGAAGAATATCAGGATCTATACGGAGGCGACGACCCAATTGAATCGGAGGCAATCTAATGGGATACACACATCAAGGAATCGGCTATCAATCTACTGACACCAGTAAGTTTGCAGCCAAATCAAACACTGAACTAAAGATCTCAATACGCGATCAAGTCTTGCAGCTACTAACCAACAGCGGTGTTGCCATGTCAGCCGAAGCTGTGTCAGAAGCGTTAGGCCGACCACAAGTATCAGTGCAACCACGATTAACTGAATTGAAAAACGCTGGCTTGATCGAAGACAGTGGCAATCGTCGCCAAACTAAGTGGGGTAAGCCCTCGATTATGTGGCAAATTAAGACTGACGCTTGACATAAAAGCTGCGTATGTGCATATGCTGCGGCATGATACAGAGTTATTGGGATCAGATTCTAGAGAAGCATCGCTATGTTGATCTACCTTTGCACAAGGTATTTATCTTGGCAAAGATACCAACATCTACTTACTATCGCACGGTCAATGGCAAGACAGAATTGACCTTAGAAACTGCGAAGAAAGTATATCAAACACTAGATAGATTATCTAAGCGATGGCCTACTGGTCTGGTCGAACCAAAGAAAATCAATGCCGCAGTTCCAAAACTACACAAAAGCAACCGAGGTAACTGATACCTACGTCGAGTTGATCGATGCTTTAGTTGCAAGAAGGCATGAGCTTGGTCTATCGCAAGAGAGATTGGCTTTGGAAATAGGCTGTACCATTTCATTAATTCACAAATGGGAACAGTATAAACGTGTGCCATCTGGTTTCATGTTGACATGCTGGCTGGATGCACTTGGCGTTAAGATCAAAGTCTGCTCGTACTCGGATTGATTCGGGATCTACAATCTGTGATTCATGTGGTGATACCACTCAGTATTTCGTTGCGATCATGGCTTCAATGAAACCTGCGCGTTACCATATGATATGTTTAAACTGCTATGAGGATGGTTCATGGGAAACAAGAATAAGCAGAAGGGAAGTTACCACGAACGATGGTTCGTTAAGTGGCTCGAAGACCAAGGTATCGAAGCAAAGAAAGTCCCACTCTCAGGATCCCTCGGAGGAGAATACTCAGGAGACATCCACCTCCCCTCATTGGTCGGACGAAATGTGGTAGTTGAAGTAAAGTATCGTACAACATCTAGTTTCCCCAATGCTTTCAAAGTCTTAGAAGGTAGAGACATGGCTTTGTTCAAAAGAAAAACTGGTCAGGATAAAGTCTGTGTGATATTATCGGAGGCACTATTCAAAGAGATGATCGAGCAAATGAAATAAAAAAGCCCCGCCAAGGGAGAGTAGGCGGGGCATCCAGTGAGGCAATATATAACAAGGAGTACATGGACCGTGCTATATGCTGAGATACTACTACGAGAGGTAGTACAATGGCAAGTACCAAACAGTCATGCAAAATTGATTATGCTACTCATAGCGGATCATACGGACTCATACGGTATAGCTTATCCAACCATCCAAAGGCTGTGTGAATTGTCTGGACTCAGTAAGAGTTCAGTCATTCGTGCTGTCAATTACTGTGTCAAACACGGTTACTTAACCAAGATCGCAGGTCGCACTGGTGTTTCTACGATCTATCAATTCAACTGTCTAAGAGAGGAGGGTGTCAGTGTGACACACCAAGATAATAATAATGTAACTAAGTTAAATATATCTAATACTACTTGGGGTGTCAGTGAGACACCTACCTTCGATGAGTTCTGGCAGATCTACCCACGCAAGATTGCTAAAGGCCATGCTCGTTTGGCATTTGCTAGAGCATTGAAGAAAGCTGATGCAGATACAATCATTCAGGCTGCTTCTAAGTTTGCTCAATCTGTTGAGTACAAAGAGAAGCAATACATTCCCCATCCGACAACATGGCTAAACGGTGAGCGTTGGGATGATGACATCGATGATGTGTCTGGTCGCTCCAACACTGACCGACTGAATGACATTATAGATTTTGACAAGTATCTATTGGAGGCAAAGAAATGAATTACGAGGATCGTACTCGCAGAGTTGGTAGTTGGCTGCAAGATGTATTGCGTAGGTATACCCCGCCCACTGGTCTTGATAATGAGACACTGAAGAAAGAGATGGTGCTGATTGTTCAGGATGTGAACAAGAACATTCCATCTCAATATGAAGATGCTGACTTTTCTATGGTGCTCGATAAGATCGACGGACATGTGCGCGCCTTACATGGAGCGCGCACTTGGCCGACGATTAAGATCTTTATTCAGTCAACTAAAGACGCAGTGAAGGAACACAACAAAGCAATCGATGTACCCAAGATAACTGCACCAACATACAGCATGGATCGAAGCGACACGATTATGGTCAAGCGAATTAAGAACGGTGAACCAATACCAGATTACATTTTGAATCCTGAATCAGTAACACGCGCTCGACTAATTAATGACGGTCACATTACAGATCACGACTTGCAAAAATATATTGCACCTGCTGCACGAATGCAGTAAACATAATGTAGATAACTAGTGAGGTAAACATGGAACGCAAAGGGTTCATCGGCGGCAGCGATGCCGTAAAGATAATGAATGGTGATTGGTTAGAGCTTTGGCAGATCAAGACTGGTGTTAAAGAACCAGATGATCTTAGCTCCAATCTCGCAGTACAACTTGGCTCTTACACTGAAGACTTTAACCTGTCTTGGTTTGAGAAAGAAAACAATTGTGTACTGAGCAATCATCAGTCTGAGTTTGAAATATCATCAGGTCGAGAGCTACCATTGCGCGGTACAGTAGATGCAATGTGGAACGGTCAGATCGTTGAAGCCAAGCATACCAATTCATTCTTCAACATGGATAAGATGCTTGAGATATACATGCCGCAGCTACAGTTTTACATGTATCTATCCGATGCAGATGCAGCGCATCTGTCTGTGATCTTTGGCAACAGCAAGTATGAATACTGCAAAGTAAACAGAGATCCATCTTACATCGCAGCCATGATGGATATGGTTAATGAGTTTTGTAAGTATGTCATTGATGACATTGAGCCTGTTGGTATTGATGTGCCTGATGCACCATCGATTAATAGGATTCCTGTCGATGACATGGTGAAACGTGACGGATCTACTGACAATATGTTTATGGATCGTGTGGTTACATACATCAATGGTCACGAACACAATCGTATGTTTGAGAACGCCAAGAAAGATCTCAAAGATATGATGGCTGACAATGAGCGAGAAATATTTTGCGATCAGCTATCAGTCAGACGTGACAAGCGTGGATCTGTACGGATCTACATTCGCAATCAGAAGGAGGCAAAGTAATGTCAAACATGAAGGTATGGGACAGCGTATCCAAGTCGGACGCTAAGTTCCTAAAGAAAGTAAACGTAGGCCGTGGGTTTACAGCAATCGATGCTCACTCTCAGATAATGAAAGCAACCGAAGTATTCGGGCCTGTGGGTGAGGGTTGGGGTTATCATGTATCTCACAGCGTTGAAGTGCTTACACCTAACGACAGCGTGATTATAGCGAGTGTCAGCGTATGGCATAGAGAACCATCTAATGTGTTTGGGCCGGTGCTTGGTTGTAAGACGTTAATGCGCAACGGAAAGACAGATGAAGATGCACCCAAGAAAGCAATGACAGATGGTCTAACCAAAGCGCTGTCACATCTTGGTTTTAATGCAGATGTATTCCTCGGTGAATTTGACGGTAACAAATACACTGATGATACACCAAAGCCTAAAGGCGATTGGTAACTCTTAAAGAAATAGAAGCCGCCAAGACCAGCAACGGCGGCTGGACTAGGGAACAGCTCAAGCAATGGGGTGTTCCTTGGCCTCCACCTAAAGGCTGGAAAAAACAACTTACAAAAGGAGCCAGAAGCATGGCAGATTATGACAACACAAACTCAGGCGCAGCTTTCAAGCCATTTGATAGTCAACGCATGATCCTTCAAGGCAAAGTAAATCTTGAAGGCAATGAGCGCAAAGTCGTACTCGTTGCAGATCAAACGCGCGGCGGTGACAAGATCATCGAAGTCTATCAGAAAGTTGGTGTGTTGTTTGACAACGATAAGAAGGGCAATGAGTCAGCACCAGATTACTCAGGCCCAATCGAAGACTACGCAACCAACAAAGACATGCGGATTGCAGCTTGGAAGCGTCAGAAAGATGGCGGCAACTACATGAGTATGCAGATTACAGAGAAACAACAGGGAGGATCTAACAATAAATTGGATGATAAGATCCCGTTCTAATGGAAACATGGTATGAAATGAAAGCGCGTCATATGCGCGAACGTGTTGAGCTAGTGGAGTCATTGGCTCAATCACGTTACACACAGACACAGGCATCAAAAATTCTCGGCATGAAATTAAGTGCACTTAATAATTTTATTAGGCGCAATGAGGTTTACTGGCCTGTTATTGAGCAGGGAAAAAAGAGTGACAAAGAACCAAAGGTTGCAGTATCTTAAACGAATTGTTCGGTTGTGTGCTGCGCACAAAGCAAATCCAAACCAAACAAAAAATGAAGTTGATGAAATACGAGCGCTTGCTCAACACATCATCGATGCAGAAGAAAAAAATATAGAGATAGAGGGAACGCCAGTATGAGCATAGCTACAGCATGGCTTGAATTAGCCGCCCAAGAACGTGCTAGGCATAATAAAACATGGGGTCGAATCCCCGAAAAAAGAAAAGATGAAAAATATATTCCAAAGAAAAGAAAAGGTACTCGAGATCCTAAGAGACTAGAACTAATTCGGGAGATGATTCGAGAAGGCTTTCGCATAGTAGACATAGCTCAAGAATTGGGAGTCAGTGAATCAAGTATTAGATACTGGCGTAAGCATTATAATCTAACATGATTCGTGTGGGCAGTGCTATGTGAATGGTCGGGATATAGCTGCTGGCTTGGACGCCACTGCCCACTGCGACAATCTATCAAAACAAGAGGCAAAGACAATGGCAACTTATTACATCTTTAGTATTGTTTACATGCTAAATGGCTATGAAATGACTAGCCATATTTTAACTAACAGTGCAGAAAAATGTTACCAGTTAGTTCGGGCAGCCGAAGAAATATCCAACGTGCTACCCGCTGATCTTTACTGTACTGACACTGGTAGAATCTCAGCGTCAATACGTCCTAAACTTAGACCATCAACTCAAAGTGAGGCGCATCAATAAACGGACGGCGACCTTGGGATCTGCGTGTATCAATGTAATCATTCATAGCAGATTCCATGTCACCTTCCCATTGCGCAATGTTTGGCACAGTCCAAGCTGCACCCCAACGAATAGGAACATCAACCGCACGTGCTGCCTCTGCCATTGCATCAGCAATCTCGTCATATAGATTTAGTTCCCAACGCCCACCATCTACATACGCCATAAGATCTACAGCAATACCATCCAAGTGCTTTGACTTCATGGTTTGACTTGCGCCCTTGGCTACCAATGCGCGTTGTTCTTCAATGGTGCGAAGCCCACAGATCACAGAAAAATCTTGCTTGCTAACGCCAATAGCATACTTGACGACAGCAACCATGCGCTCATCAACACCTTCTAGTTTTGACAGGCTGCGTTTGCCTAGTTTGTAACTCATTTCTTTAACCCTCTCATAGTGCGGATCCCAAATGATGCAGCTATGGAAGCATACATTCCCCATTGAACCCACATTGGTGTTGTCTCCAAATTAGCAAACCCTTGCGCCATTGTCTCTTGCATAGAAGGAATGAAGTTGGCGCACAGAATCAAAACGAAAACTATTGTCCACAGCTCGTCTTTCCAACTGTCTTTACTAGCCTCGATTGCGGCTTGTTCCCAATCCATTTCGCCAGTGGCTTGCTTTAGTTTGATCTCTGCGTTTGCTTTTTGAATGGCTGTCTTGCCATCAATATATGATGTAGCAAGGCCACCAATTGCTGATACTATCTGTCCAATCATGCGCCACGATCCGTCTTAGCTTCTTTGTTCATCCAAATTCCAAAGCAACCTGTCAATGCGCCCATGCAAACTGAAACCAAACCAGCCTGTCCATTCGTAGGATCAGGCAATGACATGTACCAGTGTACGCTTTGGTAAGTTAAAATAGTAACCACTAGCATCATCAGCCGTGGGAATACTTTGTATTCATCAATCACTGTTGCTGGCATAATGTTCTGCAATCCTTTTGTTTGAAGTTATTATAACCACTTTTCCAGATTTGTCATACACTGTGTACTTTACCACCTCTCAAGGTAGACCCCTAAATAATAGATGCACAGAGCCACAACTATCACAGCCATGGCAATCCCCGCGAATGTAGCTATCGCTTCCATACGCTCCTCTCTGGCCTTCTCAGCTGCCTTCTTAGCTGCTTGCCTCTGCTTACGAGCTTCAGCTTGCCATTGCTGCCAACGATCCCATGTGCCGGGGGGCGCATATAAACGACAGTAGGATTCTAATTCTTGCCGCTTCTGTCTTAAATTTTCTAAGTGTTGAAATTCTTCCCAATCACCTTCAGAACCACCAGTGATTGCAGTAAGTGGACTGTTCTTCTTACGTTGAACAGCCTCTTTTACATCTTCTTCCGCTGAAAGAAACTTACCGACCGCGCCGATAAGCCCCGCAGTTTCTTTGCCATTACTAAGAGCCTGACGGATAACCGAATAAGCGGCATTCGCAGCCATGATGCTCTCAAGTATAGCCATGTAATCATCCAGACAGGCTCAGTCTTAGCAGCATAATAATAATAGCTGCCGATGAGCCTATCATAATAGCCTCTAGTCTTTTCACACGATTAAACAGATCCTTAAACTGAATATCCATTTCAGTTTTCATAGCAACTATCTGTTTTTCTATAGTGTCAATGCGCTCATGCGCGGATGCAACAGTACGTTTGTCCATCTTCTTCCTCTTACGGTGCTACAGGCCAATCATCATCGGCAATGTTAGGCCATGATGCCAAGTCTGACATATCACGAAGCTCTTGGCGATAGGTTGCCCATGCTGTCTTGTCCTCATTTGTCAGTGGGCTGTCATTCATTTGCGTCCAATCGCTGTCAGCCAATAGCTTGTCGCGAACCCTGCGCTGAGACACGGCTTCTTCTTCATCTAGCTTTTGTTGATAAGCCGCTTCTTTTTCTGCCTTTGTGCTATCATCATCGTCTGCAAACATATCTTGAGCGATATATTTTTCCACCCAATTACCATTCGCATCTTGCTCAACACCGTCACGAACAGAGTTTTGATACGCTGTTATCGTTGCTGGGGGTGACTTCAATACAGGGTCTAAATCAAGTGCGTCTAACGTTGCGGCTTTCCATACGCGCGGCAAGGACATGTTGGGAAAGTCAGATCGCCATTCGCCTTGGCTCTTAACTTCGCCTGTTGTTCTGTTTCTATATTCGCCCATCAGATTGATCCTTTCCTATGGGGTTGATTTATTAAGCGGCAATCGCCCAATATAAATAAGTAGCGCCACTGTCATTAAGAGAAACAACTCCCTTTACTGCACTAAATCCAGCAGAATAAGGGTCTACTAAATCAAAGTTGCTACTGTTGCTGTTTCCGTTAAGTTGAAAATATAACTCGTTTCCTGAAACAATTCCTCTAGTGCTATCAAAAGTAAACCAGTTACCACTATTATCAATTCGCTTAATCATTAACCAATCAACGCCATTGCTGAACCCAAGATCAATGTCTTGATTGGTTGCCCCGTTCCCAGTGTATGTCCCTATTTTCTGAAATTCATTTGAGGCAAACATATAAGCTACAAAGTCACCGTTGACTCTATTTGTATAATCTTCTGTCCCAACCCTAAAACTCGTTGCAGTAGGAACAGTGCTGTCCCAATAGTTTGCTCCAGTTCTGTAGCCATCATTGCTACCCTGTATCATATATTGACTTCCTGTGAGGCCAGTAGACCAAACAGCAAATTGACCACTTTCATCTCTTGCTTTTACGAATAATAATTCTGGGGCAACACCTAGCGAATGCTCAATATCTTGCGCTGTTCCAGTTGCTTGATAATCAACCATATCAAAAAAGCCCCTAGCCCTTTTGAAAGCAGCCATACGCTTTGAAGTCGATGCACTATTAACATCCCCAACACCATTTTGATAATCCCATTGTCTATTTTCAATGCCTGAATCTTGCTGTTGAAATAAACCAGTGCTTAAAGAAAAATCACAACCGTTTGTTGACCTGTCTCCAAAGCGATAGTTTACGGTATTACTATCCCGCTGCACATAAAAATCCACAGGAAACCCTGTAACATAGCAAGGTGTTGTAGATGTTCTTGTAATCATAGAAAAAACATCACCAACATTTTCAGGTTCTTCATGCAGTGTTTTTCTAATTGCAACGTAAATATACTTAGAACCAGACGGGTAGTTCACATTACTTTGGGTGCTATTTAATCTAAATCCATCTGTTCTGTGCAAACCAAGTAAAGGCCCAGTTCCACGAGCCAAATCATTTGTATTAACTTCAAAATATTCAGAATCTTCCGCAGATGAACCAATGCGGTTTGCAGTTCCCCTTTGAGTGTCAAATAACCACCAATCCGCCGCCGCATTATCAGCTTTTTTAATTAACAACCATTGAGGTTCAAATCCAACATTAATATCAAAATCACCAGATGATCCATTGCCAGTATAAGTGCCACATTTCACAACATCGTGATCACCGTCTGGGCCGAAAATTCCTGTGCCATCATTATGCGCCCATAGATAAGCAATGTAAGTCCCGCCCGATGCATTTACATTACTGTCACTGCCTACAGTAAATTGTGTTGTTGTAGGTGCGGTATTATTAAATCTAGTTGATGATGTTGCCTCAATGTTTGATGACGTAATTGCCAGATACTTTGTTGCGCCCAATGATCTATGGTAACAAGTTCCCTCGCTATTTGCACCAATGCGCTTAATAAACATAAAGCCAACTTCATCATTTAAGCTGTGGGAAATGTTTTGAGTTGAGCCTGTTCCTGTATATTGAACCACATCAAAAAACTTTTCGTGCTGCCGAAATGAATAGCAAGCAAAGCTGTCATTATTCCCATTTATGTCAGAGTTAGCGTCTATTTCTATTCCATTGGTTTCAAATGAATTAAAATAACCGTTTAGTGGATTAGAGTTCGCAATACTATTTGTGTAAACTGCTACAGTTCCGCTACCAACGCCTCTTATTGTATCAACAAGAAAATGATTCCCAGATGTGTTTCTTTGCTTTATCCAAACTAGACCCTCGTTTTCAACAAAGTCTATTCCTGTGTCAATTACTCGATTATAAGTCTGATTCCCTTCATACAAAGTTATAGAGAATACATCTTCAAAATTTACAATTTCACCACCACCAGAACCCGCAGCCGCTTGGATAAGTTTTTTAGTATTAGCCATTATTTACCCCAATGCTTGACCAGCCGTGAACCCATACCATGTTGTGCCGCCATCATGCGTGATAAACACAAAGTAATCTACCGCAGATGCAGTAGCTGTTAAGGTTGGCGCAGTTGCGCTAGGCCAATCAACCGCTGCAGGCCATGCTACTGTATAACCGCTTGCAGATGCATCTTGAACGAGCTTCAGTGTAAAGCTAGATACCCTTCCAGAAGCCGCTGGGTTACTAAATGTAAACGTGGTGTTTTCTGTTAGCGTGTGGCTAAAATTTGTGCCATCATTTAAATCAATGGTTGTAGCGTTAGAAGATGAAGTTACAGAGTTGTATCTTTCAGAAAGTAAATCTTCGAATGAGAGGTTGCCGCTTGCATCAGACACAAGGATTTGGTCAGCTGCGCTAGGGCCAGCGGAAGGCAATGTCATAGTGTATGAAGATGTAATATCCGTTGGGACTGTAATCTCAGAATAATTTGAATTATCAGAATCATAAATTACTAAACCATGACGATTATAAAAATGAGTGCCAGTAGAATAAATTCTTATTGTCTCTAAATCATTAACACCATCACCAGTATTACTAATTTTCAAATAAGTATAACTGCTTCCAAACCCACTTGCATGAGCAGCAATAGAAGCTTTTACCCCTGCGCCAGGTGTCGTTGAATCAGAACCATAGAAGTCAAAAGTGCCAAGCTCTTGATCTCCGCTTGCAGCGGTGTCTGTATTTATTAATCTAAATACTGCAGTGCTTGCTGAACTAACTGAAGCGAACCCACCATTAACAAACAAATCATCAGATGTTGTCAAATCACCAGTTACATAAACGCCAGTGTTTTGCGTAGCAAGTTTAGCACTGTTGTTGTAGTATAAATTTACAGAACTATCGCTGAGGAATGTAGCCATAGTTTCATAACTAGCGCCTGTACCATGCCCAATAATAATGTCATCAGTAGAAACAATCTTTAGGTCACTTGAAGTTGTGGAGCCAGCTTCAATGTAGTTGTGTGTTCCATCGTGATAAATTTGTAAATCATCACCATCACCAAGTTTTAATCTATTGACCTCTGCGCCAGAGCTGTCACCAAACTCAATGTTGTTTCCGCTTGTTGATAAAACGCCGCCAAGCTGCGGTGTGGTATCTTCTACTACCGAGCCAATGCCAGAAACATTTACAGTATTCCACTGAGTGCCATCATAAAACTTATAGGTGTTGTCTGTTGTATTGAAAAACAAGTCACCTTCATCAAGGCTCGTTGTTGGATCAGTGCCGCCAACACGATAGCGCTCGGCAAAGCTATTTACGCCCGTTATGTTGGTCGCAACTGTGTTTACGTTAGTAATGTCAGTCGCAACTGTGTTGATATTAGAGATTCCCGCCGCAACAGTGCCAATGTCTGTAGCATCAGCCGCTACAGCATCGATATTTGTTGCATTACCAGCCACAGCGTTAATGTTTGTAGAATTGCCAGCTACAGAATTAACATTCGAAATGTCACCCGCAACAGTCCCAATCGTATTGCTGCCAGCCAAATCGGCTGCAACTGTTCCAATATCAGTTGCATCCCCAGCAACCGCAGCTATTTCTGTAGAAATTCCAGCAACAGTGGAAATATTGTTTGTTGGGCTAATTTGCCCCGCTACTGTATTGACGTTTGTTATATCTGTCGCAACCGCACCTACATTTGCATTTGCAGTAGCAACAGTATTTACATTTGCAATATCAGTAGCAACAGTGTTTACATCTGCAATGTCAGTCGCAACGGTATTTACACTTGTGATGTTAGTACCAACAGTATCAACATTTGCAATTGAATTTGAAACCGTATCAATTTCCGAAACTGCTTCGTTTAAATCATTAGCAGCGGTAATAACCGCAGCAATATCATCTGATACTGTAGAAACATCAGTAATTGCAGTAGCAACAATAGTAACAACACCAGTTACACCAATCTCACCAGCAACAGTATTTACATCTGCAATGTTTGTTGCAGTTGTGTTTACGTTCGTAATGTCAGTTGCAACCGTATTCACATTGGATATAGAGCCAGCAACAGTTCCAATTGTGTCTGACCCACTTAGATCAGTTGCCACTGTAGTTACATTTGCATTGTTGCCAGCAACAGTTGTGACATTTCCTGAAATGCCAGACACAGTTGTTACATCAGTGCGGATTGTATTGACATTAGTAATAGCATTTGTTGCTAGCGTTCCGTCTTCAATATCAGCAAGCAAAGCAATGTCAGCAGCAGTGTCAGAAACAGACTGAACATCAGCAGTAGATGGGCCAGCTTCAACCGCACCAGTTGTTAAATTAAATGCAAGGGTTTTACCTTTGCGATCATCAACAACAGGAAGCGTTAGTCCAACCCCAACATCATAATCAGTAAGTTGTAAAGCGCGTGAGGCTCTATCATCAAGGTCAGCAGCAATAGCAATGATGCGGTCAAGCTCAGTATTAAGAGCAACAATATTAAAGGAACCAGATACAGGAAAGTCAGTGGTACGCTCTAATTCAATGTCACGAGTAATAACAACAGTGGATCCACCAGTTGCACCGGTTACAGTAATTGAAACAGTACCAGTAGAGCCATCCCCACCACTAACAGTATAATCGGCTGTAATGGTTTTAAGAGTACCATCTACATAAACATTAAGATCATCGTTATCAAAAAACTCAAACGGTACAGCAAAACTAGTTTGCTGAACGCCTTCTGCTACTGAGTAAGATACACGGGCTGTGTTGTCTGCAATATTGATTGTCATAGATATACCCTCGTTTGAGAGTAAACTACTTTTACTTTACAAAATCATCAACGCACAAAAACTAACGCACAATTAGAAGGCTTCTTCCAAGGCTTTAGTCATTGCATTCATTTGATCTTTCCATAACCACACCCGCATAAATGGCAAGTTTCTAATAAAGGTTTTCATACCCTCACCAGCTTCGCCATTTATAAAACTTTCGAGCGGATCCACAGTAAGACCCACAGCGATACTAGGGCCAGCACCAAGAAGACCTGTCGCAGCATCTACATAGTCTTCGTCTTGTGGAAACTTAGGAGAGATAATCCCATCCATGTAGTTGCCATAACCAAGCGCCATTGATGTGTTGATCGAGCTGTAAAGAAGATCTGAATACAAAGAAACTAAGCCACTCTGGTCAAATGATCTAGCAAATCTATCTGACCACTCCATCTGTTCCCAAGCCCAATCAGGTGTCTTAATCTGCACCGCCAAATAACCAAGACCCATTGCAGCAATAACACCTGTCATTGGATTCTTAATCTGACCTTGAGTATATGCAGCAGTCACTTTGTTCATTGCAGCCAATGAGTAGCTATAAAACTGGAACGGCAGTCCAAGCAAACCAGACTCAACGCGAGAGTAACCTTTAACAAGACTATCTTCTTCGTAACCGAATGTCTTGGCTATACGATGAGGAACATAAACAACACCATCTGTAATGATCGGACGATCCGCAGGTGTACCCATCATAACTGTATTAAGGATCCCACTCTGCATCGCAGTACGGAATGCCTCAGTATCATCTGCGCTAATTCGAGGCTGATCTTTTAGTTCTTTAATAGCAAGATCATTAATTGCATTTTCATAAGAGGCTTTCCAATTTTTCTTACGCCGATCAATCTTTAGATCTTTTGGTCGATACTTGGTGTGGATGATCTCATGCATCTTAATAAACGTCACAAGATCATTAGGCGATTTAATAAAACCATCTGGCAGCGGACGAACACCTTCCGTACGAGGATTTTCCCAACCGCGCTCAAACCACATTACATCACGAATGTAATCTTCATCGAGGTAGATAGCTTTTTGTTTAACATTTTTTAACAAAGCTGCTTCATCTGGGCTTAGCTCAAAATTAAATGTAAATCCTTTTTTTGCAGTTTGCAGTGGATTAAGAGGGTCTGGCATTACTCGTGGATCATTTTCTGGAATGTCCATAAAAAACAATTCGTTTTTTTTGCTACCATAGTTTTCAGCATAGTCTCGATTTGTACTAACCCATCTGCCAAATTTTCCAACTTCTTCTAAAGAATCTTTTGCACCACCATGATAAACTCTAATAAAACCTTCTTTTAATGGGGGCTCTCCTTCACGATAGAACGCTGGTTTATATCTATTTCCATCAAATGAATTAGTTGGTCCAGTGATAATCTTAGCTGTGGTATCTGGGAATTGTATTGTGTCAGTCCATGCAGATGTATTTGGTATGTATAGACCAGACTTTGTTTGCTGCACTGGCGCTCTTGCATATACCTCTGCACGTTCTCTGGTAATGCCATATCGCGCAAGATACGTTGCATCTTTCTGACTAATAGATCCATCGACCCACTGCTTAGAAAGTTTAATAAGCATGTGACCGCGCAACAACCCATCAAACTCTTTAGCAATCTGAGTCATAGGGCCAAGAAGGTTAGCTACGTTATATACGTTACGCGCAGTGTCCCATGCAGAATTTTGTAGAGGATTGTTTGTCATGTTGTCTGTTTGACGAATATGAGCAGACCCTTTCATAATATCAATTGCTTCGCCTAGAGCGCGTGTTTCTTCTAGGCTTAACTTCATCTTATCGCGCTCAAGAATAGAAGTAAGACCCTTGAGAATATCCCCCATCTCATGTTCCATGATAATGCGAGAGAAGTCAGAGATAGCAGAGAACCCAGCAGATCCAAGATAATTCATATACGCTAGATCCTTAACCATCTGCGCAGCCTTGAAGTCAATGCGATCAAAGTTATGAACAGGACTACCAACAATGCGATCATACATGTGAACAAAGTCACGGCGGTATGCATTAATCTCTTTCTGAGAATTACCAGCCATAATCATTTCGTCTTCAAGATCATCAAGAACTTCTGCAATGGACTTGTTCCCAAACATCTTGTTAAACTGATAAACACCCGCAGTTCTGTGAGTGTAAGCTTTCATAATCGCAATAGGATCCTGAACAATAAAGTCATAGACCAAACGGTTAGGAATATCTAATTCACGATGGCGCAGGTGCTTAGACTTACCAAATCCATACGCAATGTTTTCTGGGTGCAAAGTATCTTTAAGGCCAAGAATACCATCAACAGTTTCTTTTGCTCGAGCAGCGGTAGCTTCATCACTCGGGTCTAGCTCAACTCGAGTAAACTTACCGCCCTCTCTTTTGTACACAACAGGATTATTCTTATACCAATCAGCAATAATCTTTTCTAACTCAGCGCGGTTCTTGCGGATCTTGTTTGTATCCCAATAACGAGGCATGAACACATCCTCATTGGCTGGGTTTATGGACACATCAGCCAAGCTCTCTACCGACATCTTGTTTTCTTCGATAGCTTGCTCAAATCTTAGAATCTTTTGTTCTTTTCGCTCTCGGATCTCCATAGGATTCCGACCAGTTTTCCTTTCCCACTTAACTAGCTTGCCTTCCTTCATAAGTGTTTCCCACTTCTCAAGGTCTTTCTTAGCTGCATCTAGTTTGTATTCTTGCTCTCGGACTTTCTTTTCTAAGTTACGACGAGAACCAATAAGGCCAATGTCCTCAAGCCGATCTTCCCAGCGCTTGTAAAACTTGTTCATAATATCAATAGCCTGACCTTCCATCTCATTGTCAGGCGCTAAACCATTAATACGCTTACGGCTCACTTCTCTTAACCAAGTGCCGTATGTTCTATCTTTGCCAGTTTTAATCTTAGATCCGCGTTCAAAAATGTCCGCAACATTGATACCCATTGGCCTTGCTGCGCCTTCCTCAAAGCCTAAAGTCTTAGACCAAAGATCAGTAAACGCGCGATCAGCCTGAACCCACTCACCTTCCATGATGACTGACTTCTGATACACAGATGGATCAGAAGACATAGCAAACTTATTCATAGCTAAAGCAAAGCCACTGTCATGACCTAGTTTTAACATTGCAGCTTTTCCGCTATTTATAATTTTAGACTGCAAAACTCGTTTCATTGGAGTTGTAACAGCTTTAAAGAATGGACTATCTACAAAGATATTAGGTGCAATGTCATACATATCAGATGCGCCACCAGCATCCTCAATAGATCTTAGTGCGCGTTCATGTTTGTTTACAGATATGGTTGCTTCTGCCTGATTAATCTTACCAAGAAGCGAAGCTGTTTCGTCGTTTAAATTATCCAACTCATCAGCAGTAAGGCCAGAGCGATCTGTTTCGTTTATTTCTTTTAGCCGACTTTCATAACCAAAAATATTCTGTTGTTCTGCATCTATAGCAGTACGGATGTCTTGGTCAGTAGCAGCCGCAAATGCACGTTCATCTCTCGGCGCTTTGTTAAGAACATCAGCAGGGGAAAGCGAAGATACATCTTCAGATACACCAGCCGCTTCCATAAACTCTTTGTGTGATTGCTCAGTCTTTCTAAACGCCTCCGCACGACGAGTCACGGGAATACTAATTGCGCCGTTAATTAGACCGCCAAACACCGCAGTTGCGCCAACATTCAACGCAACCTCAGATGTAGTACCAAGGGGATCAAACGGTGCGCGAATAGCTTCTAATCCAACTTGAGCAGTACCCGCAGCCAACGCACCTCGACCAGCAGATTTTAATATCCCAATAGCAGGGCCACCGAAAGGCAAAGCAATAAGATTAACAGGATCAAAGAAACCAGCGCCAACATTTGTCCAGAACCCAGCAGCCGCCATAGTCTCACGGCGCTTCATGTTTTCATCTAATTGATTTTTAAGAACGCTCATATGCTCTGCATTCTTTGCGTGAGCAAGTGTTTGTATGTAGTCCTCATAACCTACCATGTCTGGACGAGGATCATATGTAGGATCAAACTCAACATCAGAGTATGTATTGACGTTGCTTATGTAATCAATGATTGGCCTGTAGCTGTAACCAAGCTGTGCGCCTATAACCTCACCAAATGTGGGATCCTGTTGTTCTACATCTAAAGCATTGAATGGCCCAATCTGGTTTGTTGCAAACCTAATATCTACTGCCATTATCTAAATCCTCCAGACATAAACCCGCCGCCGCTAAAGAAAGATCTTGGTGTATCTTTAGATATTACCGATTGATCTGCGGATCCTCGCATCTCAATAATGTCTTCCATTGTTAGATTATCTAGGCTTACACTTATACCTTTACCCTCTGCGAATGCAGCAACATCAGCCTCAGAAGTTGAGAAGGCAAACGGCATATTGTTCATCTTAGGATTAGGAATCGGAACTAAAAGCCCACCCTGCCTTTTAACAGCCAAGTAAGTTACGCCGCCATTATACACACCCATCGGCATTAGGAATGCTCTGTCTTCAATCTGATCGTCTAGTGGCTTCATAGATATTCTAGGCCCACCAAGCTCATTGTTTACTTTCCTAATAAAGAAGTCTTGAACTTCTTCATCATTGAAGACTGCATTGAGCGCATAACGAGATCGATCACCAGTTCGTGAGCCACGATCAAGAACATAACCTTGAGTCTTTACAAACGACCTGTCGTAAAAATTCTTTAACTTTGTTTTAATTGTTTCAGCATCAAGGCTAGAGAAAAGATAATCAGCTAATGGAACTAAAGTGTTTATGGCTTCTGCATTCTGGGCGGCATCTTCAACCGCTGCCATTACAAACTCAGTAGTGTCGATCCCATTTGGATTTTTAGACTTAACCGCTTTTGCAAATGCTCTCCGTCTTGTGACTGCAAAGCCATCATCACGTTCATTGTCTGCCATTTGCGCTGCAACAGCACCAATCTCATCACCAGTGCTATAGTGTATTTGAGCAATAGCTTCTAACTTAGAAATGGTATCGTCAGGCAATCCTTTAAATGCATTTACAATTGCATTGCCTCGAGGTTGGTTTGCCATCTGCGAATAGAAAGTAAGAACATTCTTTGCGGCTTCTGCGCTACCTTGGAAGCTACCGCCAGCAAGATCTTCTAATGAAGTTTTTAATGTCGCAGGTAGAACCCCAGACATTGTTGACTTAAACAAGAACTGAGCCGCAGGGTTAGCAGGGTTGAACATCTCTGAGCTTTCAAAGAAGTTATCCATACCAGAGATTTGTAACAAGTAATCCTCAACAGTTTCGCTATCTGTTGTTGTTGGATTATTAATAATTTGGTTGCTACTTATATTTTTGATTAACGCTTTTTTATCAGCACCAGCTTTTAGATCTGCCTCAACTTTACTAAGAGAAACCTCTTTACGGTTAATGCTTGCGGCTACAGTTTCTCGATCTGAATAACCTAATGCAGAATCTACAGCATCTTTTAGTTCAGACGGAACACCGCGATCATCACCATTAAGGGCATACGCCGCTGCAAGTGCTAAATCTGATGAAGTAACTTTTCTGTTTTTTCCATCCTGACCAATAACATAACCGCGCATAACTTTGCTAACAAATGAAGAAGCGTATGCTGCATCTAGTTTTTTTTGTTCGTTTGCTTGCTCGACACCAGAAAGATGTTCATTTGCATTTATGAGGGATGATCCTCTTTTGTATGATTCTAGAATCCCCTCTGAAGCGCCGTTTATGTTATAAGATAATTCCCTATATACATCAGCTTTACTTGCCGCTTTAAATCTAGCAGTGTTTCGTACATCGTTTGATTGAAGATCAAGAATAAACTCCTCAATCCGTGCATCATCCTCAACAGGTACAGCAGTTCTAATTAAAGTATCTACAGCAGCTTTTGTTTTACCTTTTAGCTCACTTGTACTTTTGCGGTTGTATGCATCCAATATTCGCATACGCGCGTCTTCTGGACTGCCGCGATGATTGTCATATGCAACAACCAAAAGGTCTTGAGCAAGAGCGCCACGAATATCTTGTTTAGCTGAGTTAAGTTGAGCTTGGGTTAATCCAGAAGCAGGGTCTAAATACTTAGCGTCTAGTATTCCAAATGCAGAGTTTAGTTTTTCATCAATCAGATCTGCCATCTGACTAACTGGCATATCGCTACCAAATACAGCAGAGCCAAGATTCCCAGCAAGACCTACAGACTCATTTACAAAAGCATCAGTAACTAATTGTTCTACTGGCAGGTTTACTTGAAAGTCATTTGTAAGCTCTTGGACTTTTGCCTTTGCGGCTCGGGCTACACCATCAAGCGCCTCATAGTTAAGAACCTTAATATCCTTACCATCAGCACCCTTAACAGTGCGATACATATATTTTGTAGCGCTGTCATAAATCTCTCTAAGATCGTCTGGGAGATCTGATGGATCACCGTCAGAGAATGCTAATGCTAAGTTTGCTGCGCTGGTAGGATCTAAGCCTTCCATTGCACCAGTAATATACGCTTCACCATATACTGTTGAGCTTGCTTGCTGGGTTGCATCAGCAGCGCCATTCTTTAGCAAACGAGATGACTCAGCGTCTTTTGCACTCTCAACTGTTGCCTCTATAAGAGCAGATAAGTTCGCTTCAACTTGTGTGCGATTTGCACCCTCTGGCATCTTAGAGATATTCATAGCCATTTGACGAATAAGATCTTGTCTATCGTCAATGTTGGACAAAACAGATTGAGCAGTCTTTGCGCGATCCAAGCGGATCCGTTCTTGCATCATGTTCAACTTGGTTGCAGTGATGTACTGCGTACCAGTGTTCATAATGAAGTTTGTGTATGCTGTATCTTTGCCGTTAGACTTAGATCCTTCGATCATTGAGTCCAAGTATGAAGTCATTTGTTCTTCATACTTCTCAGGAGAATACGGATCATTCTCAAACTTTAGGGCAATCTCACCCGCTTTTTGTTTGATCTCATTTTCAATTGATTGCTGGAAGCGTTCATTAACTACGCGCTCATAGGCTTCTGCTTCAACATTACCCATAGCAAGTAAAGCGGTAATACCATCAAGCGCTTCTGGTTTACCTGTCTTCGGGTTTATTGAGTTGATTCTGGTTGCGTCTACTTGTTCTGCGCGTTCTGCACCAATGCGTTTAGAAACATTTGCTAAATGCTTGATAGCAGTGTTGGTCAATGTTTGATTGGCTTGCGCTATCTGTTGATACATCTCAACTTCGCCAGTATTCATTCGGACTACACCGACAGGGCCAACGCTTTCGTACTGACGTTTTTCTCT
>Ga0208427_1000106_pt1 | contig 33936 bp, 42 predicted proteins | sample DEB08_DNA_FD_184532 | JGI IMG/M metagenome (GOLD analysis project Ga0208427, IMG submission 184532) | Aqueous microbial communities from the Delaware River and Bay under freshwater to marine salinity gradient to study organic matter... | ecosystem: Environmental > Aquatic > Marine > Coastal ...
CAATCTGCTGTAGCATCAATTACTGCCTGTGCTTCTGCTTCTTCATTAGGTGGTGCTGTTTGGAGAGCATTCTCCACCATCTTGAGTAGTTTAGTTTTGTCAGTCATGCTCCAATCTCATCAAGTTTTTCAGCCACAAAACCATTCATGTCAAGTGTGCGTGGATCAATACCAGCATCAGTACAATCCATGATAAACTCCATGAATGCTCCCAGAATGAGACAGGCACGGCGTTTATCGTGCTTTGTGATGGCAGTATGTGGCATAGCAACATACTTTACCACATGATCGTAGAGTTCATCGTAGGTCATTTGAATTGCTCCAGAACATCAATTACATGTTGAATACAATCTTTGGGAATGTGAATGGTTTCAACTTCTGGACCATTACCATCCTGCATACTCACAGTTCCATACTCATCGGATGAGAAATGATAACTAAAACCATCTTCATCGTTGATGATTTTGATTTCTTTGGTGATAGTGTAAGTCATATTTCAGTTGGCGAGTCGGGCTACTTCAGCATCAAATTCAGCATTATTCTTCTCAACCTGGGCAATGAACTCGGGATCACTTGCGATCTCATCAATCCACTGGTCAAAATCAAAGATCTCACCAGGCATGTCTTGAATCTCGTCCCACATGAGCGGTTCCCTTGACTACCTTTGTATTATAGGGCAAAGCACACCCCCCACAACAGGAAGTGTGCTAGTTCATCAGGTGTCCTCATCCAGGTTGACATCTGCTGTAAGATCTTTCAATCTGTTCATCTGAGCTTCATCCATAGGGATGAGTTTCTCTTTACCACTCTCAATATCTTCAACCATTTGTTGTAGATGTTCTAGAAACTCTTTTGGTAGAGTGTCATCATCACCCAAGTAAGACCAGAAGCAATCATAACACTCTTCATATGGATTGTCATAGAACATGAGACCATAATCATCCCAGTTACCAGTCATCAGATCTGCCCAGTTTTGGAATGAACATTTGATACTCTGCCAACCAGTCATCCAGCAGTGATTGATCCAATAGTCCCACCAACTGAGTTTGGTCTTTTTATTGCCTGTGCCAAGCACTGCTCTGCTAAAAATCATGCTACTTGACTCTTAGTATCATAGAACGATGTGTCACGCCAGTTGCGTCCACAGATGTCAAAAGTAAATCCTATCTTACCAAGAGAGAATAGGAATGAGAACAATCTACCATATCCCATAGTGATTTGGAGATAAGGCCATTCAATCCATCCACCATACTCACCGATATCAAAAGACACCTGAAGTAGGGAATAACTTTTAGTTGTGAGCACAGTCATGTAGTATTCTGTGCCATAGTCTTGGCGAGTGCCGAATTGAATTAGTTTCATCACTTATCTCCCTTAGAAAGGAGTTTCTCTCCCATTTCTGCCAGTTCTTCTAATTGATCATCAGTAAACTGGGCAAAGCGACGATAACGACGAACCACACTCCACCAACGCTCTTCCCAGGATTGATGATTACTGGTATCTTTGTTTGTTACAAATGTGCCATGAGGATCAGTGAACTCAAACTGAGGTTCATCATCTTCAAGAACTGTGCCCATAGGACCTTTCTTCAGTCGTGCCCATTCTTCATCTGCTTTCTTGAAGTCTTCATACTTACTACGAAGATCTTCATCCATAGTCAGTTCATACTCATCACAGACCTTGCGCTGGTCTGCTTCACTAGTATAATCATTAAAGACCAGTGACATAGCACCACTACGAATATTGTGGTGACACATGCCTACACACAGCATAAACTTCTCAAAGAGTTTGAAGTATTGGCGGCAGTTGAGATCAGCAGCAGGTGCAGTGATTACATAATGCTCTTCAGGGAGCATATCATCGTCAACCGTAGATCCAAACCCAGTCTTGTAGGTAGGAGTCCAGGTAGCATCAAACTTGAATTCAACAGTTGCTTCGTAAGTCATGAATAAAGTCCAGTAATGGTGTCAACGTCAGTAGGAGTGAACGCTCTCACGGGAGAGATCCAGTTGTACGACATAACGGTGTCGTTGGTGTCCGTATCATACCATATATCACCGTCTCTGTCGTCGTGTGGGTGTTCAAGTCCTAACGCATGACCCCACTCATGCAAATACACATACTTCTTATCATCAGAACGTTTCTTGATTAGGATAGTATATCCTTTCTCTGTTGGTATGCACAGACCAGAAGCATACCCATATGGTTCTGGCATGGCATTCAGTTCATAGAATGCAACCTCAGCATGTTTTGGTTTCTTCAACACCTTAATGTCAAAGGATACCATCTCATCTGTGGTTGCAATCATGTTACGAGTGAACCTCGTTGGGTTGTCCACATAAACTTTCAGCACATTATCATCAAGAAGACTCATGGTGTGCTGAAAACGTGTCTCACTTATCAACGTATCCATTTTTAACTAACCATTCACGGGTCAAAGGGGTCAGAGCATAATCAGTCCACATGGTGCCAGCAGCACACGACTCAAGGGCATCCATGGTCATCTGGGAGGTCTTGCCCGCCCAGATCGCCTCTGCCTCCCAGGGCACAGCAGATGCAGGATAGGTTTTTTCTGCAATTTCACGCCACAGGGGTGGAACGTCCTCCTCTGCATTAATAATCGCAATAAATGAATTGTAGATGCTTCCAGCCATGCAATCCTGTGCTGCGTGCCACCCTTCATGACGCATCACACTCATCAAAACACCAGGACGACTCATGTATGCTTTGTTGAGGTAGAAGTTGTTGCTCACAGTATGGTAGACACCACGATGACCAACAGGGAAATACTTCTCATCAGCAAGGAAAACATCAACACCAATTACGGTGAGTGCGTTGAGGATTCTAGCAAACTCAGTAGCAACAGAATCCCAATCAGAATCTGGATAAACCTCTCTGAGATAATCAACACCCCATACAGGTTCAACACCTTCCTTACACTCACGTAGCATCATGCATCCTAGTGAGTCGTTGGTGTAAAAACCTTTGGTGATTTTCCCTTCATTTGCTAGTGCAAAGTTACTGAGTCCCAAACTCAATATCGTCAGGGTTACGGGGATTAGCGAACGTACCATAGTTGTAGGTGTAGTAAAGGAAACTGTTGATGCTTTTTTCAATACCCAAAGACTCTTTCACGTCCAACCAAGATTGGTATTCAAGTTGAAGGTCTTCACTCAATTGGATTGTTACATTCATAGTCAATTTGTCCTTGCTCCTTGATTTGTTGTAAGATTTCTTCTGCCTTAGCGTATTCAGAAGAGTTACATGCTACCATGTAACTCAGAATCATCTCACGCATCTCCGCAGAGATTTTTGTAGAGTTGTTGGAGTTCTGTTTCATTATAGTAGAGGGTTTCTTCTTCTTCCAGTTGCTCAGGGTCCAACCACTCATAGAACTCATCAGCAAGGGCGAGAGCATCGTCATGGCGTTCTTCAGAGATCAAGTCTTTGAAACGATCACACATGTAATCATACACGAGATCACGCTGATAGGAAAGACGCTGGGTGTCGGTGCTCATAGTTTGTTCAGAAAAAGGACGTTGTGCAGGTGATCGTACTGGATGAATTCTACATCCTTAGGAAGCAAACTGACGGCAGCAGCAGCAAAGTCGTTAGGAAACTTAGCAAACAGACGCCAGAACTTCTTTGTCTGATCGTAGTCTAACGTGCTCTTAGGAAGAACACGCATCTCATACTCGCCTCGTGTGTAACGATTTGGGTATGGTTCTATAAACTCACGGATGTAATCTTGTAGGAGGTTCATTTGACAAATACCTGATTTTGCTCGTTGTGCAGTTGTTCTGCTTGCTTCAGATAATAGCACATGTGTGCCACATATTCAACGTCTTCTTCACATGGTTGGAAATCATACGCATCTTCCCAATCAACAGTACCATCACGATTGACTGGAGCACCAAATGGAGTGCCATCGTCATCAAGTGCGAAGGCACAACCAGCAGCAACAAGGTAGAACTCGGGAGCAGGCATTAGAGGAAAAGCGAAGGAACTCTAGTATACTATGTATTGAGCAGCGTGTCAAATGTCTCGACTTTCACAATGCCCTTGTGGGACTTCCTCTTGCCACTACGAATGGCACGAAGATGTGATGGGTTGTGCTTGTTGTCATAAGCCCATGTGTCAAGTGAATATACTTCAATGGATGAACCATCTTTGTATGTCAATCTATGAACTTTAGCACTGTTAGTGTAGTCACGATTCTCTATTGACTTGTTCTTGTGACAAGTAGAGCACAATAACTGACACTTGAGTGCTTCTTCATAGCACTTGCTATAACCTTTGGAGTTTGCCATATTACCAATGGAATCAACCTTGGTAGATGGGTCAATGTGATCAAAGTGTAGATTCTCAGTTGCTCCACACTTCACACATTTGTTTCCAAATGCTTCACGGAGCTTATTCATTCGTGTTTGATATGCTGACATAATGGGCAGGCGTCTGTTGTATTTATACAAGAAACACCTGCCCAATCACATCACTTATACAAATACGATCCAGCCCAATCAGCATTCTCCAGCAACCACTCACGATCCTTGATCAGAAGCAGGTTGAAGCGCACATGCTTGGCAGGTGCTTTGAACGATGCAGGTTTGTAGACTTCACCAGTCTTCTTATCTACAAAAGCATGGACAGAGCGAGAACCAGCACCAGTCTCCATAATCAGTTTGTGATACTTGCGACCAGACTCAATATAGAACTTGTAGTCGCTGGTGTTGTTGCTAGTCTTGAAGTTGTCCACCAGAGCATCACACAGCATCAGGCAATACTTGCGGATGTTCAACTCAATGGTGTTGCGAGCATCAGCAGTAGCAGCAAAGTCAGCGAAGGTGGCAGTCATGTCGTTGTCTGAACTGAAGTCAGTATAAAGGGTCTTGGTGGGGTTTGGGAGGCAGATCATGCCACTTCGCTCGCTGGCACACGGGTCACGGTGAGACGACTGAAGTTGTACTGACGCCACGCATCACATGCCTCGTTCACCATACGATTGTGCTGACGATCCATGCCCTTAGCAGTCTTGCACTTGCCTTCCTTGCGGAAATACACGATAGGGTGAGCAGGAGACTCAGCGAATTCGATCTCGATGCGGTAGAAGGAGTGCTTGACGACTTGGACGGTCATGTGGTGTTCCCTTGACGACTTCTATAGTATAGGGCTCAGGAGAGCAGTTCCAGCACCTCTTGGGACAGGTCCTCAACTGGCATATCGTGGTCGATCTCAATCACGTCATACTCATTCTCAATTTGATCCAGGAGCCAGCGGTCAAGCATTACTTCATTCAGCATCGGTAGTTTCCTCAGTAGTGATTTGGTTTACGTTGTAGCGAGTGTTATAAGGGGAGTTGAAAAAGCGACGAAAAGCAGTAACAACAATAATAAACGCTGATACCACACCAACAAGACCAAGGAAGGTGGTAACATCGCCAGTAAAAGTGTAAGTGTCAGGAGTCATCGGTAAATTGCTTTGAAAAAGAGTAGAAGACCAGCAGCAGTAATAATGCCAGTCAGGAGAAGAGAAGTGCTAGTTACATCCATCAGTAGTGTGCTTCAGACCAGTCCAGTTTATCAGAGTATTTGGCGATTCCATCATAGCATTTCTTTGTCATTTCTTGATCACCATCAGAGATGTAGGACTTGAGGAACTCAAAGCAATACTTGATGCGGTTCTCTGGTTGTGCCAGCACACGCTCAAGTTTTGCTTTGGACTCAGCAACACGCTTGTTGTGTGCGAACATCTCACGATCAGCAAAGGACATGGTGTGGATGGGGTGCATGGCGTCGTTCCCTTGACTACCTTAGTAGTATAGCGCAGGAAGAGACCCATACACCTAGGTGATTGCCACCTCGTCAACTGGCACAGTAGTGGAATTGATACGCTGCTGAGCGATGCTGTAATAGTCTGGATCACTCTCAATACCAATGAAATTTCTACCAGTACGCACACATGCAACGCCTGTTGTACCACTACCCATGGTATTATCCAGCACTGTATCACCTTCATTGCTGTATGTCTTGACCAAATACTCCATTAGATCCACAGGTTTCTGAGTTGGATGTAAACCCTTCTCTTGCTTGAATTTTAAAATGGTCTTGGGGTAGCGAGACCCTTCTGGGTTGTCGCGGTGCTTAGATTGCTGTTTACCATAAACCTCGCCAATCTTTGCTGTGTCAGATGAGAACCCACTGTATGGTGTTGAGTACCACATCTGGGGATTGTATGTTGGTTTCTTACGATAGAACACCAGTATATTCTCATGGGATTTGAGTGGCATTACTTTTGCATTCATGGGATTAGTTCCTTGTGGTTTCTCCCATATCCACTCATACTTAAAGTTCTTGATGTTAGATGCTGCTAGAATAGTTGTGAATGGTTGTGCAGCAGTGAATACCATAGCAGCATCTTGCTTGCATACTCGGTTATACTGCTCCCACAATTTATCAAGAGGAATAATACTGTCCCATTTGCAAGCAGTTGTACCATACGGCAAATCTACCAACAACATGTCTACACTATTATCTGCAATTGTAGGAAGCAGATCTAGACAATTACCCAACAGTAAGTTTACCATTCAGAAATATCTCTCACGAAATTGCATTCTAGCAGAGCAGCAACGTTTGTGCAAATATAATCATCGTTGCCACCACCTTTGCCACCCTGTTGGATGTTAAAGTAGCATTTGTCGCTATTCAAGTGCTCAACAAAATCTTCTTTGGTGAACCACATAATACGAGCATCATTCTCATCTTCATTAATGCCACAGAAAATAAGACGCTCCCAATCTTTACAGACAGAAACGTGATTGATGATAAACTTGTCCTTTACTATACCACCGCTTTTGTCACGGGTAGAGAGAGCAAATTTGATCTCAGTCGGAATATCGTCAATCACACGATCATGACCAGCAGTAGAAGTCTTTGCTCGCTTAACATTACGTCCAGCAAGTGTCATAAACTTAGACACAAAACGCTCACCAAACTCACCTTTCTGTTTGGGAGACATGAACACATAACTATCAAAAGGTGTGTCCTTCCAAGGATCTTTTAGATTATCGGTAATATACTGACGAAGAGTGCCATCAGCAAAAATAAAATCAAACATGCTTGAAATAATAAAGAACTAAAAAATTTCCGCAAGGGCATCGTTGAGACACTTGCTCAGTTGGCACAGCAGGTCAGTCTCGTCCACGCCATGCTGCTGCGCCAGTCTCTGGGTGTCTTTGGGGTCGTGCCCCCACATCAGATCGATCAGGAACTGGAGCTGCTGGGTGTCTAGAGTCGCCATGGTGACGACAGATGGGCAGGGATAGGTCATAGGGGCATTACAGGCGCTCCTAGGCGCCTCAGAGGAAGGACAGGACGTTAGGCGCCAGGGGTTTCAGGATCTGCATGGCGCTGTAGGGCGTGGTATTTTCTATGGCAACCACATCTCCTACTTTACTTGAGTTGACTGGAGCGTGGTATTTTTTTGTTTTAGGTTTGTAGAACCCCCAGACTGATCTAACTTGCTCGGAAGTGTAACTAAATTGATAATGGTTAACAATCCAAATACGAACAACACCACGGTTGGGAGTGTCAAATTCATACGAATAACCTTCTGGTGGTACATGTGGAAATTCAATCATAATCAGCAGGCACCTGCCATAGGGTTGTAATCAGAACCAGAATATGCTTCAGTGTTGAAGTCAGTCACCTCAGCACCGTTAGCAATCAGGTTGCGGATAGAATAGAGAGCATCACTCTTGACAACGGTGGAGAAGGAAATCATCTCGCTCTCAGCACCAGGATGCCAGATGACACGCTTGACAAAACGCTTGCCACCAGCGACAGGAAAGAAATCGACTTGAGTGGCAGAGTTCAGGAGTTGCATGGGTGTCTCTCGATTACCTTGTAATCATACAGGGTCTAGGTGCTCTGTAACGGTTGAGTGTGCAGGTTGTTGAGGTGGCACAGTCTGGTGGATGCGGTCACATGCCATAGAATAATATTTCTCGTCAATCTCGATGCCAATAAAGTTACGATTAGTATTCACACATGCAACGCCAGTAGTACCAGAACCCATGCAGTTATCAAGTACAGTCTCACCTTCGTTACTATATGTACGAATAAGATATTCCATTAGAGCAACTGGTTTTTGCGTAGGATGGAATGCGTTTTTATCCAATCCAAACTCAATAATCTCTGAAGGATAATTTGTAAACTTTTGCTCATATTCAGTTTCATGCAAAAGTTTGTTTCCAGCACCCATATGCTCTGGATTATGCAAAAAATTACCCAGACGCTTAGCGCTATTCTTCTTCTTTACGTTCTTCTCAACCAAACCTTGAGGGTTATATGTCATATTACCACCGTTGCGAGATGCAGCTGCTGCACCACCAGCAGAGAACACAACCACGTCCTCAGTCTGTTTCATAGGGCGATAATTTGCCAGCAAGAATCCAGTAGTCTTTTGCTTCTTCCAAATCCACTCATACTTGAACCAATCTAGATTGCTCATGATAAGCATACTGGTAAATGGTTGATCTGCTGTTAGTGCAGCAACCCCAAGAGGTTTGAGTACACGCTTATATTGTTCCCACAATTTATCAAGTGGGATAACAGTATCCCACGACAACAAACGATTATCTCCTTTTTTCTTGATGCCCTGACGGTCTGTAGTGCCATAGGGCAAGTCGCACAGGATAAGATCGACGGAATTGTCCTCAATCTTATCCATTTCAATCAAACAATCGCCATTATAGAAAGTGAGATCAGGCAAGGATAGCGTCCTCCAGAGTTTTGTACACGTAGTCAATATATTTTAGCACAGTAGCATCAACAAAACCAGTCTCATACCAGTTAACTTTTTTGCCATTAACTTTTTTATTACGGCGACGACCAGTAATAGAGAACATATCAATACGATCACCATATCCCTGACAAAGATCACATGTATTGATAATCTCTTGCTTAATATCAATAGCGTAAGCAACAACGCCAAACTTCACGGCAGCAGACATTTTCGATTCACATGAAATCATCATGTTACGAATCACAGCACGTTTGAGAGTGTAGAAAGGTTTGTCAATCCAAGCACGATCTTCTTGAAGATACGCAAATTTGCCATTCACAAGAATATGCTGGTCAAGACGCTCATCACTACAACCATCATAGTCAGACTGAATGTAACCTTTACCCCATTCAATAGAGGCATCAGAATATTTGTCACGCAGAGACATGATAACAAGTTTTAGAGTCATCTCAGACCACTTTTCAAGGGCAGGACCAGAATAACGCTTGAGAGCAGTAGAAGTAAGACCAAGACCTTGCTCAAACTTTTCAGAGAGAATGTTGCGAGAATCGGTAAAAAGATCTAATATGATAGGAGAGAAAGACTTGCAATCAATATCAGTACCAGAAGTAGAAGGTTCTGCAGAAACATGAAGATCGTTGAGAGCAAAATCGGACCAGTTGGAATTCATCGGTGTCTGTCGATTACCTTGTAATTATAGGGCATCCTAGAAGGGTCTGAGGATGCTTTGTGCCACTTATCAAACTGGTTCAGAAATAAAAAGATTATGCAATCCCTGCTTTTTCTGCCTGGTGCTGATAATACTTGTCTAATGCAATTTTTTCTGCGTGTTCTTTGTCAGTTGCCCAACATTTTACGACGTAATGTGAACTTCCATCAGCATACGAGTATTCTTCCTCACTGGGAACTTTATCATCAAATGGATTTGTTTGCCAAGAATCACCAAACCAAATTTCTCCTCTAGTAATTCGAACATGCCAAGCAACCATTCCTGGTGGATATTTTGGAATATTATCTAATTGATATTCTTCAATTTCAGCACAATCATGAAGAGATTGTGCTTCCTCCGCAAGTTCTTTTGTGGAATATACTCCGACAATATGATAGTCGGAGTAAGAACCTTCTGTTAAAACGTAGATAGTTTTCATGGCGTTGGTTGCTTGTGAGACTATTATAGGGGCATATGGGGGCATTTCAGAGCCCCCTCCCCCATGTGACAGATATTCAACTGTCTTCTTCTTTGAGACGAGTGAGCATCTTCTCATAGTATTCTTCGTCACGCTCACAACCAATATACTTGCGACCAGCACGTTTTGCTGCGATAGCAGTAGAACCAGAACCCATGAAGATGTCGAGCACAGTATCACCTGGGTTAGTATATGCACGAACAATACGCTCCATCACCTCAAGATTCTTGGTGGTAGGATGCCAACCACAGTAATCTTTAGACGTGGTGTGGTTGTTCTTCTCCCAAATACAGGTGGGAATAGTGCCTTTAGCGAACGCAGTCTGAGGATCGATATACTCTGCCTTGTGAGCAGCAATCTCCTCTTTCGTAGCATCTGGGTTGTTAGACTTATACTCCGCGAGGAGTTTCTTCTCAAGGTTCATATTCTTCTTGACCTTGCGTTCTACGCGCACATCATCAGCATTAAACAGGAAGTTATCACCCTTAGACCAACACCATGCGTACTCATGTTTGCGAGCAAAGTTAGTCTTAGCGCGTCCACCCCAGTTGTATGCCCAGATGATCTCATTCTGTGGTGTGAGCATCGGAAACTTATCACTAGTCTCTAGTTTGTATCGTAGAAAAGTTTCTGTCTTGAGAGTACCCCAAACAATAAACATACGATTAGGTTTGAGTACACGAACACACTCATGTGTCCACTTAGCACACCACGAGAGATAATCAAACTCATGTGCCCACTGTTTATCCCATCCCTTACCTCCATCAAATCCAATAAAATATGGTGGATCTGTGACTACCAGATCCACACTATTGTCCTCAAGCGTCTTGAGGTATTCTAGACAATCTTTATTTTCAATCATACTGCTTGCATCCAGGAGAAATCAGAGGGAAAACCATCGAGACAAAATGTACCAGAGTTTACACGCTTGCCACCATGCTGATTGTAGATCCAGTTACCTTTCTCGTCTTGAATCTCAACCGCAGCGGTGACAGTTTGCTTATCTGCTTCATAGAATTCTACACGATCAGGAAACACACAGACAAACACCATGTCATCATAATCTTGTCCAGGACGAATCTGTTGCCAACGAAAGTGTGTACCAGTTCCCCACAGGAAAGAACCTTTGATCTCTTTCTTGACACCGTTGACCTTACGATCATGGTCAGAGTTGTCAGGTTTGGTAACAGTGTTTCCCTGACTCTCCATGTATTCTTGATACAGCATCTCAAAGAACTTGCCTTTCTTCTTAGAAGACAGAGATTTGAATTGCTTGAAAGCAGAGTCAGTGTAGGGATCAACTGCTTCCTCTTTGAGGATGCTCTTGTGAGTGCTACTGTTGAGATAATCTTGAGCGGTAAGCATGATGCGTTTCTTTGATACAGATAGTATGGCATGAAAAAGGGGTGCTGTCAAGCACCCCAAACCAGTTCTTCAACCGTCACCCCAGATCGGATGCAACTCCGTTTTGGCGTGCTCAGTCTTATTAATGTGCTGTTCCCATAGAATCGCATCCTCTAGATTGTAGAAAATAGCTTGTTGTTTCGTCTGCTTTTTCTTCTTGTCTTTCATCCACACAACGGCATACTTCATTCCAATACTCACGAAAAACGATAAGATTTGCTTGATAACGACCATTACGCTTTTGCTTATCTGGTCTGTCAATAAAACAGATTGTGATATACTCATCACAAATGAAATTTACCCACCCTTTTGTGTGGTGGTACTGAACCACTTCTCCATAGTCAAATTTCATAGTGACTCAGTTGTCTTTCAATTTCCACTTTAGCAGGAACCAGATGGGAAAGCAAGTGCTTTTCCCATTCATTACCACCAACGAGTGCGATGGCAGTATTTACCTGCTCTAGAGCAAGGACAAGTTTAGATTTTTCTTGCATTAGTAGCGAGAGGGAATTTTCAGATGCCATTTTTTGGCGATTTCGTCATCAATATCCAATTCATCCACGATGCGGTGGCCTAGAACCAACTGGAGGGCACCATCCGCTTTTTCTTTTTGGTTTTTATGATAAGTGATGATTTCTCCGATACAATCCTTCAAATCGTTATAGAATGTTTGAATAGATACGTCACTATCTTGTAGGTATTCGTCAACGCTGTCTTGCAAACGATCTTTACGCTGTCGTTCGTACTCAGATTTCCAATCCATGTCAATTTCAGGGCGATTTTCAATAGTCATAGGTAAATTCCTCACAGCGACGGCGATCAAGGTATCCTAGCACCTCTTCACGCCATTCCATCAGTTCGTGGTAACATTTTTGATTGTGGGCACACTGGCGCAGCTCACTATCAGGCTTCAAAACGCTTTCATAGAATAGTCCAAGAGCATCACGACGTTTTTCGTGCTTTTCGTAGTCCATGGGTTTGTCTCGTAGTAATACTATTTTAGACCAATATGAGGGAAAACTGGTATTCCCTCATACATTCTTAATGATTCAGGCAAACTCAGTAGCAGCGATGCCCTTGACGAAAATGGCATCAATCACACGCTGCAGGCGCTTCTCAGTCTGCTTGCCGTAGTTCGTGAACACAGGTACAGTCACGAAACCTGTGCGCTTGCGATAGAACTGCAGTTGACCAGCAGGGATCTTACCAGAAGCGATGTCAGTAGCGTCATCACGATCAAGACGGATAACACGACCGATGGTTTGTGCCATCTCAATCACGGGAAGATTGCGAAGCAAAATGGTGTGAGTCAAACCAGGGCAGTTGATACCCTCAGAAAGGATGCTGTAGTGGAACATGATGAACTTGCGGTTAGGATCTTTGCCCCAAGCATCAAGAGTGTCAAAGAACTCTTGACGACCAACTTTATCCATATTGACATAGGCACCGTGCTTGCTGGTGATATGCAGCACATCGTAACCTTTGTCAGCAAACTCCTGCATCACGTTCGTGCCAGTAAGCAGAGCCCACAGAACACGAGTGTTAGGAGCAGCAACCAGGATCTTCTGGGCAGAGTCCTCTTCCAGTTTATCTACGATGTCAACCAAAACTTGACGATCGTTCTCAGCAGCAAGCAGAGACTTGTTACGCTCAAAGTCCACAACGTGAGGCAGAATGGTAGGAGGAATGATGCTGCCATTCTCCACCAGTTCAGGAGCAGGAACGTTGATCAGTTCAGAACCATACACATCAGTATTGTTCATGCTGATAGCACCGCCACGATACTTAGGAGTGGCAGTCAAATAGTATGCTTGCTTAGCAGTCAGCGAAGCAGCAGCAACTTCCTTGAAGAAGTCACGACGCACAGAGTTGTGCGCCTCATCATAATAGATGGTATCTACGTCAATACCTGCATCGTTGACACGACGAAGAGAATTGTAGGTAGTGAAAATCAGTTGGTGAACACCAGCAGTCTTACAGACAGCATCGTGGCACTTGATCTCTTGAATCTTGGTGGTGCGGTTGCAGTCAACCTCACCGCTGTGAACATGCAGGACAGAAACATCTACCTTGCCGTTCAGTTCAGCAAAGAACTCTTCATAGAGTTGGACCGACAGCAGGATGCGAGGAGAGACCACTACGATGGTCTGAGAGGTCTCTGCCTGCTGCAGGCGACGGAGGCAGTCAAGGATCATCACAAGGGTCTTACCGCCGCCTGTGGGGCAGGTAAGACGACCACGTGAGGCACGCTGCAGGGCGTCAAGCATACGCTGCTGGTGTGGGCGGAGGGTCAGGGTCATGTGGTGCGTCGTTGATGAGATAAGTATAGGGCACAAAAAAGGGGTCTTGCGACCCCTGTGTGACACTTATTAATCGTCCACTCGGTCAACCGATGCAATATCACATACTGGCACCTCATGTTCGTTTGCAATTAGATACCAAGGCATGACTTGACCGTGATACTCAGGGTGTGCCTGAAAATTATCAGGGTAAATGCGATCACCCAGATACTTTACTTCGCTTTCTGGAATATTGTGCTCTCGTAACATTGCTTGCAGCTGCAAGTGAATCAACTCTGGTTGCGTAGGCACTTTCATTCTTTCTCCACTCCTTTCTCATGATTTGATATGTTGAATTGTAAGCAGCAAGATCTCTAACTTTCTTGAATACTTGTGCTGCTTTTGCTTTTTCGTTTACTTTCCAGTCTTTTTCTTGGGGTCGCACTTCTCCAAGCGAATCGTATTTGCGTCCACTTGAATGATTCGCATATCGTCTAGCTCTTGTGAAACCCATCTCAAGGAATTTCCTCGCCATGTCCATTCCAATAAAATCACCTTGCGAGAGATAATTCTGGAACATCTCGTATATCTTAGCAGAAGATTTATGAGCAGTATCTTCATCTACGAATCTCCAGTTAGAACAAATGTCGTTTGTATAAGGGCGAACCAATAGAACCCCTTGCTCGCCTCTTCCAATACGATAAAGTTTGCGAGTTTCTGGATCTGTAAAGTCCAAATCTTCATAAGGGAGTTCATAACAAAACTCAAGCATGGGTTTTCGCTAGTGCCCGACAAGGATAGCATGGCGTCAGGCAGTTGTCAAGGATTATTTGTTCGTCCAGCAAATTCCACCTTGAGTATCAACTATAAAGCAATCAATTCTATAGTTTGGATTGATATCTTCAATCTCTGCAACATTAGGAAAATAAGAAGATGCATCTCCAAGAGCAAGATCAAAATTACGATACTTGATAATTCTCATCTGACCAGTAACAAGAGAATTGACAATCTCCACAGGCATCTTATCCCTATAGAAATCAACTGCTTCTTGCTTCAACTCATCAGTAGAATCTTCCCAACATGGTTGAAAGACCAATAGAACATTTTTAGTTACTTTTGTGTAATCTTCCAATATTTCAGATAATCTTAAACAATCTAGTTCCATTTTAGTTACGTTTGGTAGCGATTCCAGAAAAATTGCCGTATTTTCTCATCAAATTAAATTTCACATTTAATAATTCATTATAAAAATTTCTACCCATTTTTTCAAGGGCTTCATCAGAATATTTAGACCACATACAATTAAAATCTGAAATTATTGATCTAATATCCTTGTCCTGAATACAAGATTCTGACCAGAATACGCATACTTTTCTCACTCCAGACTTAACTTCTTTTACTTCATGCATGAGTCCTGTAGGATAAACCAAACATTTTCCAGCATCTAACTTATAAAGAAGATCTTGATTTCCAACTTTTAAACAAAGCTCACCTCCCTCGTATTCATCAGGAGAATTTAGAAATACAGTAGTACTATAATCAGTACGAAATTGACCAGAAGAATAATCATCTAAGTGAGAATGATAATACATTCCCTTTTCATATTTACAAAACAACATGCCATTAAAAGACTTACATAATGTTATTTGTCTATAATCATTTGATCTATTTAAGATATCACACATATAATAAATCAATTCTGTATGTTCATATCCTTCTAATTGTAAGTTATTTTTTATTTTATCACTACTATAAGAAGCGGATACAGATCCATCACTAAAATCGGAAATATCAAATATTTTGTTTATGTGGTCTATTTGGGTTTTATCAAGCAAATCAATAGTGTAAATCATATTATTTTACATATCGGAAGATGTTACATTCAACTCTACTCTAAGATTTGGATCCACCAGAGAAAGTTTAGAATTAATTACATCTATTGCTTCCGTCATATCAGTTTGATTGGAAAGATCGTCCAACAACCCATCCAGATTGACATCAAGAGATGGCAATCTAAGAGATTTTACAAGATTATACACAGATTGTTTTGCAGAAAGAGTTGCAATATTTACAAAGTGCTTTGGAGAACTTAAATATTCCTCTCCTGGATATAGTTTCAAAAAATTATCAGGAGCAATTGGGAAAAGAATATCAACGTAATTATTGTTTACCCATGGATCACTTTGCGGCATGTCTCTCAAAAACTGCCTATATTGTCTCCACAAATTTGCTTCTTCTTCACTTTTTTGAGAAATAACATCAGGGAGCATTACCCAATCAGAAATTTTTAACAGTTGATCTCTATGTGTCCTATACCTCACTACAAACATATTGAAATTTTTTTCAATTTCACTTCTCACATAATCATGCTGTACTCTAAGTTGTTCTAATCTTTTAGTCTCAAAATATGAAGTGAAGTAAAATAATAGATTTTTAGCATCTTCCAAGGACAAATCATTATAATCATATACTCTTGAACAATTAGCTTTTAAGGTGTAATCATAATAATCCTTTTCTCTTTCACAAAAATAAGATCCATCACTAAAATAAGTAAAATAAACAATTCTATCTTTTGGGTGCCACCACTCCTGCGGCAAAGTTTTTGAAAAAGATTCATAGTCTGCGCTATTAAAAGGCACAACTTTATCTTTATAAAGCATTTGACCAGACTTTACAATTATCTGGAATATAGCAGTGATGTTGGTTTCCATTTTTACTAAGATACGTTAACGTTAATATACCACCCAGTCAAAATATATTTATTTTGAGAATAAACTGTCAATCCACGATGAACGTGAGTAAATCCAGCAGGCCAGATAACACAAGTTCCTGCTTTTGGTTTAATTCTTCTTTTTTGATACAAGAATTCGGTTTCACCTTCTTCCTCTGGCATATCATTTAAATAAATTGCCCACACAAGAACTCTCTGTGCCATATTAGATCCAGCATTTTCATAATGCCAAACATGATATCCTCCTTCTGGAGGAGTTCTTTGCATTTTAACGTCGGTTGAAATCAATCCAATATTAGCTATTTGACCATAATTTTGAATATAATCAAGAAAACATGATTGAAGATACTGATTTGCTGTAGATGTTAAACTAACACTACAATGATTTAGCATCAACCCAACATCTTTTCTACCAATATTTTTATCGGGAAACTGTCCCACACCATTCATTACCGAATTTAAATTATTAGATGAAGCTTCTGTAGAAACTTGCTCTTCAAAAAAATCTATAAATTTTTTGCAAACTGACTTTGGCATATGATTATGCCAAACTCCAATAAAATCATCAAACTCACCATCCATCAATTCAACAGGTTTGATGGGAACAATCTGTCTACTCATAATATCCTCAATTTTTAATATGCTTTTATGAGATATTTAGTCCTAAAGAAATCGGTGAGTAAATTAAACTCTTCCGCTGCTTGTAAACGCACAGATATGGCACTATCAAATGATAATCTAGAAGTATCAGATAATCTAACAACAGCAGGTCTTATAGTAATTGCAATATCATTTAAAACAGAAATAGTTTTTTCAATTTGACTTCCTATGCTTCGATTTTCAGGCCAAGATGGAAGTGGTCCCACATCAGCTGCTGCTCCAGAATATAATCCATTTGGTGTTTGTGTTGCTCCTTCATCAACAAAAGTAAGATCCACACCCCCACCAGTTCCGAAAGTAGTAGGATTTCCTGGAACAGTTTCAACAACTCCACCAATTATATTTGGTTCATCCCAAAAAATCATATGAGAATGCTTTTGTAATGGTGCTGGTTCGTCACCAGCACCAAAAGAAAATGATCCTCCAGTACCACTAACGACTACTCTGCCGATTCCGTAATTATCCCATATTCCAACCCCACCACCATCAAATTCTATTGTTGTCGGTGTTGTGGTGTCCTGAGGAGTATCTATAATTTGCCCTGAATTAGATCCTGGCCTAGAAGTATTTTGATCTGGATCGTCTCTATCCACTTCAGCAGCAGCATATGCAAACACTTCTATTGTAAAGTTGCTGCCCCTAAGATTTGATGCAACTGGTATTGATTGGACAAACCAATTGGCATACTCAGCATCCCACCTATCAAAATTGGTTACGGTATTTCCATCTGCATCAGTTTTTGTATCACCAGCAAATGAACTATTTCTGAAACTAGGTATAAGTAGTATGTTTCCAGAACTAACAGAGACTCCACCAACTATAGAACTAAATCGTATAAATAAACTCTCATCTTGCTCTGTTATAGTTGTTCCAATAGGACCTGGATAGAACTCTGCTGGGACAGGAGCGAGTGGATCAGGACTATCAGAACCTGTTCCTGGTACAAGACCATTAACTGGATTGCCATCACTATTTAGAGCTATGCCCGATCCATTGAATCTAAAGACAGAACCAGCACCATTTGGTCTTTCACCGCCATTTTGATCATTACCAGCTATGAATTCAATCTGCACAGATTCAATCTGAGATCCATCAGGAATAACTCTAGAAACACTTCTTGTTAGTTGATTTGAACTTCCATCTTTAAACCAAACGTACTGCGTTGTAGGTGTAAATTCACTACTTGGAGGAAATCCAAATCCACTAAATGATCCGCTAGGACTACTTTGAAAAGTTCCGATCGCAACTCCATCTGGAAGAGACCCACCACCAGAAAGACCAAAAAATACAGGTCCAGATTCAATAATACTAATTCCAGATTCAACGGGTGTTGCGTCTCCTATAAGCGGCCATCTTCTCAACCTACGATTAAAATTTCTAATACTTCCAGTAGTCTCACTAAAAATTCTAAACAAAGCATTTGGCGATTCTCCAATTGGAATCGCACCACCCGTTGCCGCTTTTGCAGTAGTATTTCCAATTGCTACTCCAGAAATAAAATGAAAGTGTGGAGGTATAGCAGCTACTGTTCTCTCTGATATTGGTCCAACACCAAATGTAATGTCTCCACTAAGTTCACAATCAAATATATCAACAACACTCTCAAATCCCTGCGAACGATAAGATCCCAAGGAAAAAGTATCAACAGAATTTCCTCCAATAACACCAGGATCAGAAGGAGATCCAGGAGTTATTTCACTACCTTCAGGCAATTGACGCAATGTATTTATAGTATAAAATCCCCCAGTAGATCCTGAAATATCAAGACCTCCGCCACCAGGATTGCCATCGGGACCAGAATTGAATGGTAAAAAAAGACTGGATCCAGAATTTCCATTTAATCTACCAGTTCCACATATCTTCTTTGATCTATAATCTGGTAATTTAAAATTAACATTAGGAGTTCCTCCATATGTGTTACCAATAACACTATAAAGAGCACGATATTCTGCAACATTTAATGTTCTACCATCACACTCCAACCACCCAGGATAAGTAGAATCGATATTCCAAGCTTGCGCTTCTGCTGGTTCATTACTCGCAAAAGAAGAATTTGGATAACTTCTTGGTCGAACAATAGAAACAACAGATCCTATTGCAGCGCCGTTCTTTTCAGTTTCTTTGTTATATTTTACTGGCATGACTCTAAAACTTTATTAAATATTCAACTAAAATAAACTTTTGGGTAATATCATTAAAAGCAGTTGTATCAGAAACTCCAACATTAACCGTTGTGGTTATTGCACTAGCGTCAATCTCAACAGAGTTTAACTGCGCAGCAATATTAGTAGTTGGATTAGTTCTTTGTACACCATGTTCGTGCTGTGTAGATATAACGCTTCCAGAGGTTCCAACTGGAAATTCTTCATATGGAGCAACTGTTGGAGATACAGTACCTGAAGCGCCTCCATTATCCCACTCTCTGGTATTAACATTTTGAGTAGCTAGCCTAGCAACAGTTGAATAATGTCCATGTGTCAATATTTGATCCGCTGTTATCTGCGAAACCGCACTCTGAAATGGAACATTCATAACAAAATTTCCAGAAATTGGTATATCAGTCGTAGGAATGACAAAATTACCACTATAATTAACAGTTATTTCTTCTCCCTGATTTGAAGTTATATCAACACCAACTCCAACACGTTCAACTGTTGCTCCAGTAGTTTGCTGTATTGCTGTTGCATCAGAAACTAAAGCAGTATTAGAAGTCGATGCGGACAAATATTTACTTCCAAAATCTGGTAGTTGTATTTGACCTCCAGTTCCATTTTCATCTCTATTTTCGAGAATTATATTATCCTTTTTGTATATACAATCATCTCCAACACCAATAACTTCTGCTAAAGCAATATACTCATCCGCATTCAAAATAGATCCATCACATCGTAAATACCCAGCAGGAGCATATGTCTTCCAATCAGCACCATCTGGTCTATCTCCCTCCAGAGTTCTAGTAAATGGGAATATTGTTCCTACTACCCCACCAAATTTTCCTTTTTGAAATGAATAGTATGATGCCATATTAGTAAGCCTTTATTATAAAAAGCATTTGAATTGAAGGGGTATTGACGTTAGCAGTTATCGATAAAACTTCTGCGGTATCAGCATCTACAGGAGCAATATTTCCAGAACTTATTGTATTTATCCTAACGGTTTCTTTTGTAAAAACTCCAGAAGACTCAATACTCAAAGACTGAGTAACATGATCATGTCCAGTCATGTTGGGAACTTGAAAATTAACGTTATCAGTCATCAAAGTAGTTCCATATATACCAGCCCAAGGGGCATCATCTCCCACATTTACATCTGGATCAATATCTATAAGATCTGCAGACCTCTCATTATATAAAACACAGTCATCACTTTTTCTAATATAATTTTTACTTCCAGGAGTATCAACTCTTTGCATTTCCCCCGCATTAGTTCCATAAGGATTTTGACCTCTACCGACATGTCTTCCACCATCCCACGCTGGTCTGCAGAAATCATCATCTCCAGTATTTACGTTCGAACATTTATAAATTTCTTGTTCTGTACAAGTATCAGGAACAAATCCAATTCCACCAGTATCTTGACACTCTTCAATCTCACTATCAGTTACGCTAATAGATGGCAATTCCACGGTATTATGACCATGAGTACCAAAGTGCGCATCTCCAAGTCTCCTAGGGACATAACTAAAAGTTGTCGAATAACTAGGAGATGAAAGATTCATTCCAGTCATATTTGCTCGTAAATTTGATACCAAATTTAAACTAACTTTAAGATCAACATTAGATGATTGAACTCCAGTAACTTCAGCTGGACTATCCGAAGTTGTTGGGAGAGAGGAGGCAAAGTTTCCAGTATATCCACAATCAGTAGCATGAGAAGGATGATAATCACCTAAAGATTTTCCAGGAAGATTGGGAAGATTAAAAGTAATCGTGGGACTAGTTTCAGAGGCACCTGCTGTATAACGATAACCAATGATTTCAAATAATTCTGGATATCTATCCACAGGATATCCACTACCATTACAAGCTAACCATCCTTTTGGTATTCCAGAAGGACCAGATAGAGAACCAGACCAGGGGACAATTGTCCCCACAGCCAGTCCCTTTAGTGATTTTGTTCTATTGTAGTTTACTGCCATTTTAGATCTCCATTAACCACCATCCTTGTGCTTGCGGTGGAGCGCTAGTTTCTCCGTTATAAACTAATCCAAATGCTGCATTAGGAGTATTGATAATCAACTCTCCCCCATCAAATACTTGAGGAACACCTGCTACTACTGGCATTCCAATAGTTGTGCCAGTTGCATCTCCCTGAATATTTCCATCAGATGCTCTTATTACTAGTTGAGAAAGGTTAGAAGTATTTCCCGAAACATCAACAAATCTAATAGTATCTCCAGTTTTTGGATTTGCTGGCAAAAGAAGAATTAATTGATCAGGGGAAGAAGCTCCAGAAGTCCCAACAAAATAATTTACATTTGAAATTAAGTTGAATTGAGGATCAGATTGAGCCGAAGTTTGATTATTACTTCTAGTTCCAATATATACCCACTTTCTACCACCACTGCTACTGTAGAAGTTTTCAATTCCACCAAGATCTAAACTTCCATCAGTTTTAATTTTTGATGAAGTTTTTCCAACTGTATTACTATTTACTGTGAAATCTCCATTTATTGTTAGATTTCCAGTACTACCTAAGAATTGTAAAGTATCTACTCCACCAGATCTAAGTGTAAGATCAGAATTTAAACCACTAAAATCAAAAATTGAATCTCCATCCGCAGATGCTATAGATAAATCACGAGTGCTTCCATTGTATTCCAGAGATGTATTTCCTTCAAAAGAAATAGTGAGATTGGAATTGGAGGTAGTAAATTGTAAAGTTGGAGTACCAGCAAAGTTGATTCCAGTAGAACCAGTATAAACTCTAATATTACCATCTAGATCAATACCACCAGCAATATCAAGATCTCCACTAGACTGAGTTAGTTTCAGTCTGCCATTATCAAGAGTAGTATCATTTGCATTTGTGCTAGTGATTAGAAGATCACCAGTAAATGCTGCAGATCCTGCTCCTCCAAGAACTGCTGCAGGAGTTGAAAGTGCTCCATCTCCAACAATAGTTAGAGTTCCATCTCTAGAAATTGTGAGTTCTGGAGTTGAGGAAGTATTGCTAGCAACAATAAACTGATTGTTATTAGTTGTCAATTGAACTGTAAAGTCACAAACATCTGTAAGAGTAGATGTTACTGCTCCACAAACACTATCAACAACGAATCTATCATTACCATCACCATCGTTGATTCTAAAGTCTTTAGCGTCAGATAGACTGATATCAAAGATTTTTACAAATTCTCCAGATGGGCAAGTTTCACCAGCACTAAATCTCAGATAGTCACCAATTTCAAAAGCACCACCAAATTCACCTAGAGTTACACTCTGTTGAGAATTGTTGATATTTTCTGTTAGGAAAGTAGCATTAGTGGTCTTTTCAAGTTTGGTGATAATTGTATTATCGGTATGTGCTGCAGCAGTAGTACACTCAGCACCCCTTGCTACTGGAATTTCATAAGCACCAGTAGAAGGATTTTGTCCAGGACCAGGAGCAACAACTTCAACAATTTCACTATCAATTAGAAGGAAATCACCAATACTAATTCCTGTAAGAGGACTTTGACCATTTACAGAATCCTGTAAAGTACCATCTACGGTTCCAGTTCCATTCTGACTAGTTTGTAGGAACAATAGAGTATCAGTAGATGACCATACTCCAGTACCAGCAGTATCAACACGGGTTTCAATTCCAACAACTTCAGTAATTTCTTCAATTGCTCTATAATAATCAACATTTAGAGAGTTGATATCACCGATAAAGTGAGAAGTTGCTGTACTTCCTAGTTGACCTCTAGAGACCTGAAGTTGACCAGTATTGTTTCCTCCGTTGATAGTAAAGTCACCATCAAACTGAGCATCACCATTTACCTTGAATTGGTTTCTAATTGTTGTAGTGCCAGCAATAGCACCGAGTCTCAGTTGTACAGCTCTTGTAAATGCATCAACATAAGCAGCAGCACCATTTCTCGTCCACAATTGTAATGGCTGAGAAGCAGATCCATTATCATCTGTCTGGAATGATCCTGCTGCAATCTCAAGACTACCACCTAGGATTGTTTGATAATTTCTAACTGTAAAGATAGAATTTTGAGGAGTAGAAGTTGCACCACCAATAGTAATGTTAGAACTCGTTGCAGAAGTTCCAATATCAATTGTTTGAGCACCAGTAGAATCATTTGCAATAGTTAGTGTCTCTGCACCATCAACTAGAGAAACTGTATTTGCTGTTGAAGCAAAGTTTAGAGTTTCTACACTAGAGTTGATTAGGTTGAATGTTTCTGCAGTAGTAGTGATATCTCCACCGTTGACTGCAAGATCACGAGTAACGGTAAGATCTACACCAAATGATCCAGACTGGTCAAATGTAGCATCACCAGTAAATGACGAATCTCCATTTACTACAAGAGTCTTTGTGAGTTCATCTCTGCTTACATTAATTCCAACTCTACCATCATTAGTGGTCATCACCCTAAATGTAGCATTTTGATTAGGATTTTGACTAGATCCACCGACTAATAATGCTTCATCTAAGTCTGTTTCAGATTTATTAGAATATGCTAATTCTTTACCACTAATAAATGCATTACCAACAACATCTAAGTTTGCACGGGGATCAGTATTACCAGATTCAACAAATGCATTCTTATAAGCACTTGCCGAAGATCTGGCAGTAGTATTGATACCAAGTTTATAGTTACCAAGAGTATCAGTATTGGTTCTAAGTGATTCAGATCCAATAACTCCAAGTTCTTTCCACTTAGATTGAGATATAAAGAGTTTTGCAGCAGTTTGATTAGACCAATTGTATATCTGCGCAGCAACATTATTTTGAATTGCAATCTCAACAAAATTAGCAGAAGTAGAATAATTTTGAGACCTTACTGCCCAAATACCATTAACAGATGGTTCGCTAAAGGCACTAATTTTTACTAAATCACCAACTTTTACGCCAAGATTTTCATTAGATATTGGTGCACCTGTTGTAGCATCCCCCCAGGTAATTCTAACAATAGTGTTTCCGAATGTCTGCAGACTAAAGATACTAGAACTTCCAACTTGTGTGTATCCATTTGAATAGATCCATCCAAGAGATCCCGTGCTACCAACTTCAATTCCCTTGAGCAGAATATCACCTGCACTAGGAGGTTGACCACCATAAGTTACATACTGATCGCTAGTTGGGGATTTATCTTGATCTGGTGTATAGTTAGTTGGAATACCAGCACTTGAACCATCACTACGGGTATGAGTTCTAATAGAGTAGTTCTGTCCAGGATCTGATACTTTTCCTCTTGGATTGAATGCAAAGATTGCTGCATCAATTCTGTTCTTGGAAAGAACAATATCACCATCATTAGGTCTAATAAACGAAGATCTAGATAGTGTTGGATCATCAGACTCTTCAACCTTGCTGTAGATTCTAAGTGATACATCTTCATCAGTTGCATCAACGTTAATTTCAACAGGATTATTGAAGAATGCATCTCCTTCTACAGTAATCTTATCCTGGAAAGTAACAGGAGTTTCAAAGGTAGTAACGAGGCCACCTAGATCATCGCTATCATCTTCAGAAGACTCAAGAACTGCTGCCTCAAGGAATGTCTCTTCGCCTGTAATAGCGTTGATCTTACGATTACCGATATAAAGGTCACCGTTAGAGTTTAGACCCGTATAGAAGACGATACCGCTATCCTCACGCTTTGCTTGAGCATAGAAGTCTTGCTTATCAGATAGTACAACTTCCTGACGTAGTGGGAAACCAGTTGAGTAGTTACCAGGACCAAAACCTAGATATTCAAATGTGTGGTTACCAGATCTTGCAATAGAAGGTCTGCGTAGCTCAACATATAGTTTTGATTCAGAAGGTGTTAGAAGATCACCAAAGATTGGAATCTTTCTATCTTCAGAACCAGATGTTGCATTACCAGACTGAGCACGGATTCTGTTATCAATAATTGCGCCATTAGCATCCGTTTCAGTATTTGTAAACAGATTGTTGATTTCAAGAGTATTGATAAAGTCTAAAGTAGATTCTTTAGTTTCACTATTCTTACTATCGTTTACTGTAACCAGACCATGTACATAGTTATCTGCTGCTGAGATAGTCTCAGGAGGATCTACAAGGGTGCTATCAACAGCTTTGAACCATAGAGGATCGTTCTTGTAGTCTAAAGGATACAGTTGCGAAATTGGTTGAGAGAACTTGAAGTTCTTGAAGTTATCACCAACTCCAGGACCTTGTGGGAATGGAGAAATATTACCTCTTACCGCAGTTAGATAGTAAACGCCATCTTGCTGACCAGAGATTCTTTCTTGTAGTTCTTCAATATCAAAGATATAGAAAGTATCTTCAATTTCTTTTGCATCAGTTACTGCGGAAATATAGTAATCATCGCCATCAACGTTAATAATATCTCCAGGAACTGCGGTATAGAAACCAGCTCTTGGGATAGCATACAGATAATCATCTCTAGATGACTTACTTCTTCCATCTGGATCACCAACGCTATCTGGTTTTGCGAGTAATGTAGTTGTTACAAGTCCTTGTGTAAATGTAGTTGCATTATATCTATCATATTCAATTGTTCCCTGAACATCTTTGAGTACCAGATACCATTCTGTGCTGTTTGGTACTTCAATTATTGCCTGAACATAACCAGTACCAGAACTATTACCAGTCCAAGAGATTTCGTTGGTAGATACTGATTGAGTAGAACTTGCAAGAATTGTTCCACCCTGAGGAGGAGCAATTTTCAATACAGTAAACGACTTACCTTTTAGATTAGCATTAATTGCCTGATGATCAAATACAGTTATTTCTAAGAAACCATCAGCAGTCTTACGAGCAGACTGAACATTAAATGCAATCTTAGAATTCGTTTCAAGTTGTACAGGACTGACGTATGGATCATATGAAGGGATAATATTTCCATACTCATCTGACTTTAGACCAAGAATTTCATTACTCTGAGATGGATTTCTAAGTTCACAAAACTGTGCTCCAGATCCAGCTGGTTTTAGAACCAATCTCTGTGGTACAAGTCTTCTGATATCATCAGTTCTAAGCTTTAGAACAAATCCATTTAGAGGATCACGAACTGCCTTTAGATACTGAGGAATTACGTATCTAAATCTATAAATTCTATCTTCTTTTACTCTACTATCGGTTAGTCTTTCGTACCAACTATCAGTTGTTCTAATCTTACCAGATGCATCATCATAATCAGAACGATGGAATCTTGCAAGAATAGATGTATTTGATGGAGAATTGCCACTTGACTGGTCAAGAACATTCAGATACCAAAGACCTGAATTACCAACAGTAGGATCAAATCTTACTGGACTTTCTCTCTTATCAGAGAATACGTAGAAATTAGATCCACTTCCTGCTTGGAAAGTAATAGAATTTGCACCACTTACAGCATCAGCAAAAGAAGTGTGTACACTAAACTTCTTCTGTGGAATAGATCCAGAATCTTTTACATACTTAGCATAGAAGAATGTTTGATCGTCAATCTGTGCTCCACCTGCGATTGAAGGTAGGGTAGAATCATTAATATCAGATGCTCTTCTAAAGAAGATTTTTTGTGGAACAGTTATTGGATCATCAAAATTATGAGATACATCGCTAGAGATTGTTCCATCAGCAGCGATGTTACAAGTATACTTCAATAGATCATACTTGTTATCAAGAACGTACTGATAGATATCAATTTCAACGTCCGTATCAATCGTATCTGTCTCTGGTGAGTAGATATAGATACCAGCTGCAGCATTCTCAGGACTTGTTGCTAGTAACAACTGAGTTGTTGCAGTCTTTGGAAACACACCAGTTGAGTAATCGTAAGGGTATGTCTTTCTTCCAGGTGCAATTACATAATACTTCTGATTTGTGTTGAAACCAAGAGGTAATCTAATGAGTCTCTTGTCTGGGTTTGTTCCTGCTTTTGCTCTAGGAACAAGTCTTACTGGTGTTCCAGTCTGGAAGTTATGTGGGTTAGAAGTATTTCCACCAGTATTTACTGTAAATACAGTTGCTCTTACAGCAAGATCATCTGTATTGATCTGAGATTCTCTTCTGACTACTGGTTGACCACCAAGAACTGCACTAATGTCTTCAAAGTAACTTTCAATTAGAGTAGAAATATTTCCACACTCAGGATATGCAGTATCCTGAACAATTGTATCATCAGAAACAGGTGCTACGCTAGTGTCATAGAAACCTGCGGTGAGATCAAAATACAAGAAAGCATTTCCATTATTACCGACTGCATTCTGAGAGATTCTAATGCTATCGTTATTAATTAGTTCAGTAATTGTAATTCCAGCTGGAATATTTGTAATAACAGGAGTTGCGCCAGCATTCAATTTACCATTAGTAAAATCATTCTGAGTGTATTCTCCAACACTCATACCAACTACAAGACCAGTATTATCTCCAACATCAATAACATCAGAACCAGAAGAAATAATGCATCCAGGGTTACCACCAACAGGTCCAATCAGATAATCCCAATTGCGCATAGCAGCAATTGAGAGATTCTTTACATAATCCCATGCTTCTAGAGTTTCCGTTAGTTCATTTTCAATATAATCTAACTGACCACCAACATAATATGCTTCTGCTGCTTGAATTACGTTGATATTTGATGTATCGTCTTCTACAAAACTATTGAGTGTAAGGCGAAGGTCCGTTACAACAGCATCTACAATATAACCAATATCTCTCTTACACTTGGTGATATCAATACCACCTTTGAAAGTTGGACTATCAGGATCTAATGTAGGATACTTATTGATGATATATGCATAAGCTTCATTTTGAATGAACTGCTTATTGTTATTGATTTGATTAGCAGCATCTTGTGCATAGTTGTCAAGGAAGTTGCTAATAGTTGGTGGATTTAGTGTAGAAAGTGATGTGCTATATCTCTTGAATCCACTTGGGGATAGAGTAGCATTAAACTCTGTATTACCACCAGGAGTAATTGGATCAAGTTTTACATAGACTTTCTCATTTGCTCTTGCACCAATTCTATATCCACTAATCGTAACTGCAGGAGTATCTTCTGGATTTGTTGCAGTATCAGAACCAAGATAGATGCTGGTATTATTAGCAATATCATTTGACTGAAGAATATCAAATGTATAGTACTGAATCTTCTCTGAGGTTGCTCTAGAATCGTTTACAACTTTAGGTGGAATGATGTCAGTAATATATCCACCCTTGTCTTGGTTGAACGCAAATCCTTTGTGTCCAATAGCATGTAGTGAAGTGTTACCGAAGTTGGAGTTAGAGTTGGTGATAGACATATCACCACCAGATTCCATCAAGAAGTGATCAAAGAATCCAACAGCAAAGACCGAAACGCACTGGATAAAAGCATCATCAGAAGCACGAATGTGGAAGTTTCTCCAATCATCCTTCCAGTATGCATCACCCTTGGTGTGATAAGGAACCGTAGCAAATGCATCTACAGAAGATGCTTGATTCCATGTGTTGGTAAATCTATCGTAACGAATGAAAGCACGGTCATCTTTCTGCAGCGAAACACCCGTGTACTGAGCAACAACCATGGAACGGAAACCAGTTGCCTTGGATCCGTTTGCCCACATGCCACACTGACCCCAAGTAGATCTAATGGAGCAGTTGAATACGTATGGAGATGCAGACTCAACAGAGTCAATTTCAGCAAGAGAAATTGCACTAGCACCAAGTGCATTAGGAATTGTGCTGGTAGTGTAAGTATCCCCAGAAACAAGACCCAGACTTGCAGATACAACATCTAAAGTATAAGTGAATACTTTAGCGTTGTTGCTATCAATAGAAATTCTAAAGGTTCCATTCAGTTCTTCATCCAGTTCTGTGTTTAGAACTGCAACTGACTGACCTTCAAAATATCCATGGTCAATCTTAGTAGTAATTGTGACTCTAGATTGAGATCCACCGATATCATCAATTCTTAGACTATCAATAGTTCTGCTGTCAGATAGAGGTCCAACAATTCTATTCTCTTGTACAAGAGGATCTAGTTCGCCAGCATCATCAATCGTTGGTTGGAATTGACTGAATGCCTTACCAATCTTCTCATAGTAAAGATCAAGTTCTTGATTCTCTGCATACTCCATGATGCAGATTTTGTGGTGAGAGAACTCAGGAGTCTTAAGACTCGCAGAAGTTCCTTCTGGTTGAGTGTAGACTTTACCTACATTATCAGTACTATTAAATAGAGGAGAATTTTCTGTTAGATCTCCGTCTTTGATGGTAAACTGCCATAGATAGCAACCACCAGTTAGATTGAAGATAGATGTTCTCTCAACATCTTTGTCTACTGGATCTGGAACATATAGAGGACGAATAATAGTTCTACGAAGGTCATAACCTACGAGTGAACAACCTCTAGGAACAATAGCTCCACCAGTTTTTGCGTTGAATTTATATAAAACGTTGTCTGAATTACTAAGATCTAGAATGGAGTTGTCTGTCCATTCATTATTTGATTGATCAAATGAAAATTCTGGAGATAGACTTGTGTCTACTAGACCAGGACGGTTATCAATATAGTGGTTACCAGGCATCAACATGATGCTAAACTGGTCAAATCTATCTACACTACCTGGAACGTATGAATATCTAGCAACTTCAATAAACGCCCTTTGAATTGTCTTGAATGGTCTTAGTGGAGAATTACCTCTATTATCAAGTTCGTCTGTTGCATTAAAATCATCAGGTGAAACATAAAGATATTTTCCTGTCTTACTTGAATACAGATTATCAAGTCTTGTAAGAGCCATAATTACTAGAACCCTGAATTTTTCTTATCTCAGAGTATTTATATCTTAGGATATGGCAATCTTGATTGATTCTCTAATACACAAAAAGATGTAATCAAATTGCTCTTTCCAAGTGCAATCACCACGAATATTCATACAACCTCCAAAATGGGTAGAGTTGGATTTGAACCAACGTAGGCAGAGCCAGCGGATTTACAGTCCGCCTCCTTTAACCACTCGGACATCTACCCTTTATTCCAATGTGCTTCTCTGTGACAATTAGCGCAGAGTAAAACACATTTGTTTGCTTCTACTCTTTGTTTTTCAAGAGAAGCAGTGGAACCAATAACTTTGCTTTCTTTTACTGAAGGATCAGGATGGTGAAATTCTAATGCTGCAATACATTTGTTATATCCACATTTAGAACAACAGTTTCCTGCTTCTTCCTTTAGAATAGCAACATTTTTCCTACGGGTAGCAGATACACGATCTGCCATTTTCTTTGCCCATTCAGGATTTTTTGCTTTTCTTTCTGCGTAAGTTCTTGTTTCCATTTTATTTGGTATAACTTTTTTTATTTATACCAAAACTGGGGCGGCAGGGATCGAACCTGCGACCTAGAAGTTAACAGCTTCCCGCTACTACCGCTGAGCTACACCCCAATTTGTTCCCTATTCGGGAATGGAGAATAGGAGACTCGAACTCCTGACATCTTGCGTGCAAAGCAAGCACTCTACCAGACTGAGCTAATTCCCCAGGTGGGTCGGATATGATGATCCCGACCCGTATGATAGACAACGCCTATCAAAGCCCCCGACAAGATTTGAACTTGCGGTCTTTCGCTTACAAGGCGACTGCATTACCACTATGCTACAGGGGCATACGGGAAAAGAAAATTGTGAACATAATCTTCAGCAAATTCTTTTCCAAAGTTAGACTGCATGAATCCACTAACAGGATCTAATTTTAGCATGTATTGATCAAAAGTACAATACTCGGTTTCGTTAGATCCCGTTGGAGAAGTGAATTCTAAGAGGTCAGCATACACTTTAACATACTTTTCAAAGTCTGTCAAGTAACTACCAACCTCATCCATATGGCATTTTTTCACGTAGACATAACGAGAGAAATGATTCCCTGCTTCAAAAAAGCGAATGTCTTTTGTAATGTCTAGATATTCACTCATATTACTATCAATCATAGGATGATGGTATTCATAATGTTCTCTTGGATGTTGAAAGTCAAATACAATAATGACTTTCTTTTCCATGAATGCCATAAGATCTATTCCGAAACATGGAAGATTAGATCCCGTCTTTGGGTAGATGATGTTATTATAGATGAATGACTTGTTATTGTCAATATAAGTTTCACGAGACTTGAGAATATGCTCTCCAGTATAAACTCTAGAGTGCAGGTGTGTCTCGTTTTGAATGTGATACTTATAGTCTTCTTGATTCAAGTCAAGATGATCAAATAACACTCGCTGATAATCTACCCAGAACATATTATTGTTTTACAAATTGAAAATAACCATGTTTAGATCCCCATATTTGAACATGGGTTTTGGAGCAAATACCCTTATCATACACATTATAATAGTTGATACCCAACTCCACTTTGTTTTGTAGATAAGTCTCTTCACCTCTCCAATCAACTAAACATTCGCAACCGTCAAGACTACCATAATATACATCATCTTTATAAGTAAAGATTGTATCACATCCTTTACGAAGAATCAAGTCTTCCTCTGTAATTAGATTTAGATTTTGAGCACGAACAAATCTCAGAGGATCTTTGATATCATAATTTATAACTCGTATGCTATCCTCTTCTTGAACTGGTCGTAGAACAAATTGCCTATAAGGTCTGACATCTTTATAGGCATATGCTTGTTCACCATACACTAGATGATCGGAAATTTTCCGATGTAGTATGCGAATATAAGCATATCTAGTTGGATGAGAGAATGATTGTCGTCTGTTATTAAAATCGCCAATCAAATAATCAAGAAACTGGTTCATCTGGCAACACTTCAGGATTCACAAGATCTAATTCAAATAATACAGGATGACACTCTTCTGCAATCAAGTAATCTGAGAACCGAAAGATATCATCCATAGCATATTCTGGATTTAGTGCAGCTTCAGACAAGATCCACTTGTCTTGCTTCTCATCATCTTCCAATATATCAAATGCAAATGGTATATTTTCAATATAGTACATCAATACAGGTTCATTATCAACGAAGACATGTTTTCTGCTGATTGTATACTTGAATTTTGTCATTTACATACTTTGTCAGAACTTCCTGATAATACTATTTACACAGGAATACTTGAACTCTTACTAACTGGTATATTTTACCATGATTGAGGTTGCCAAGTCAAGCGTTTTTTCAGTTCTTTGTCAAATACCATCAGATATCTATGTTTTCTACTTCTATCTCTCCATTCGCCTTCAACGCCTTTTACAGGACCTCTGGAATGCTTTGTTCCATCAGCATAATAAAAGTCTTTCTTACGATCTGTTAGTCCATAGTAAGTAAAATTACAAGCTCTGTAGATAACTCCAGAGTGGTGATTAGAGTCAGCATAACTGAGAATGGCACGAACATTTACATCCTTACGAAGTCTTTTGATGCAACGACTGACAAACCAAGAGGTTATGTTATATTCTTGTTTCTGAATATCTGGATGAATACAAAGACGAGAAAGTTCAAATAAACCTTCTTGTTGATTTCTTTCTAATCCAAATGCTCCTTTGGCAATTTCTGGAACTGGAAGACCAGTAAAAATACAAGCACCAAGGGATCCACCAATTCTGAGAGGACACTCCCAATCAGGTTTTTTATAAAGTCCATAATTGAAACCAGATTTAAAATCTTTTGATTCGTCTTTGAGATAATGGTAAGTATATAAAAGATCTTTGATCTCATTCTTACCAACTTTATCAATAAAAAAATCAGATTTCATTTGGAATTTTTAAAAAATATTTTTAGTGATAAATGTATAGTGCGAGTAGGGAGACTTGAACTCCCACGGGCGTAGTGCCCAACAGATTTTAAGTCTGGTGTGTCTACCGATTCCACCATACTCGCTTAGGTGCTCGTCAGGGGAATCTAACCCCTCTTCGGCGCTTTATGAGAACGCTGCATTCGACAGATTGCTAGACGAGCGAATGCTAATATAGGACTTACTAGGCACCGTCTGGTGATGCCTATATCAGCAATGGGAATACTGGGGATTGAACCCAGACAAGACACCGCTTATAAGGCGGCCGCTCTGACCAGTTAAGCTATACTCCCGAAAAAGAGGCATTTGTCTTTGCCTCAGTACCTAGTAATTATAGCACACTTTATGTTGGTCGCACAGGGGGTGTGGACAGATTTGTAATTGACTGTTGCTTGATGAATGCTTTGAGCTCAGGTGTCTCATTCCATTCCCAAATTTCTTCGTGACCCTTGCTGTCAATACGCTTATACGTTTTTTTCATTACTCATCTCCTCAAGTTTATCTAGTATACCATCAAATGAACCAATACGATCAATATCTGTAATCAACTTAGCAATTGAGTTACAAACACATGGTCGTTCTTGTCGGGCTGCAAAGGCAAGTGCATTACGCAAATTAGCCTCTGCTTCTTTAAGGCTCTCTTCTACTTGTTTTCCTAAAGCCATTACTTCTCTGAAACTCGGACATAGTTATTCTACTGAGTTTCTGAGGTTTTGTCAATCATGATGTTTGAACAAATTCAAGATTGAACTGTATAAGTGGAAAAAGAACACATATAAAAAGAATTTGTGATCTGAATCCTTTTCTTTCTTTTTTCTAATACTAGTCATGTTGTCTCCAGTCCTCGGGTTTATCCCTAGTAAACCAATCCACTATGTCATCAGCACTATCAAAATTTGTTTTGTGATTTGACGGGTCTGGATCACCTAGGTCTAAGGCATTCATAAAATCGTCTAGGCTGCCCTCCTGCATC
>Ga0208427_1000107_pt1 | contig 33934 bp, 69 predicted proteins | sample DEB08_DNA_FD_184532 | JGI IMG/M metagenome (GOLD analysis project Ga0208427, IMG submission 184532) | Aqueous microbial communities from the Delaware River and Bay under freshwater to marine salinity gradient to study organic matter... | ecosystem: Environmental > Aquatic > Marine > Coastal ...
AGGGCGACCAAACCCTGAACATTTCCTCCTCGATTACCCAGCCGTTCGGGGTACAACTCGTCGGCTGGCGTAATCTTTCCTCTCCTTCCGCTACCTTATCCGCAGCTCCGGCTGTGGAGTGGTCAGCTAACGGGAAAGGTACAGTGACTGTGGACTTCATAGGTCTAGTCGCTTCAGATAAATACAGTGTTAACTTAATTATATTCACAGGAGTCTCATAAATGGCTACAGTAGCAAACCAGCCAGGTATAGATGAAGATAAGGATAAGGAAGGCGTAAACTTAGGTACACCTGCTCCAACTATAGGCGGAGGCACAGCCCCTTCCAGCGGAGGCGTATCTAGTGCAGCCGCTTCTACTCCCGGTGCTATTACAGGTGGAGATAAAGCAGCAACCTCTTCCGGCTCCTACTCAGATGTAGGTCGCTACCTCAAGGCGAACAAGCCTAGGATTGGACAGTATGCGAGCCAGATTGCTGGTAAGGTATCCGACAAGGTAAGTGAAGCCGACACCGCTACCCAAGAAGAAGTCAGCGGAATACAAGGGGATATCGACGCAGCAAAACTACCAGGGACTGACTTCTACAAAGGTAAGGATGTAACCAACCTCGATGTAGGCAAGTCTCAGGAATTATTAAGTGGAAGATGGAAAGGACCTAGTGCAGAAGAGACAGCTCTTTCTACCCTATCAGGACTTGAGGGAGCTAGAGATCTAGCGAACTTATCCGGTAGTTATGCAGGCTCCAAGGAGCTTATTGGTCAGACAATGCAGCCCGCTGAAGGTAGGTATACTAGGGGTATGACTTCCCTTGGAGCCTCCTCCCTACAGGGTGATGCCGCTGCTAGAGGTACTCTAGGCCAGAGTAGGGAGGATGCAGGAGCCGCTTATACAAGGGGTGTCGAAAGCCAAACCGACCTTCGAGATAGTATAGCTCAGGGTATTGAGGCCAATAAGCAGGCAGGTGAGAACTTCGCCGACTGGCTAAGAAGTACCACTGCTGATATTAGTGATAACCCAGCTCAAGCCCAAGCAGCTAGAGATCAAGCCTTAGTAGATAGATTATACTCAGAACATGGCAATATATGGGACAAATACTTAGAAGATAAGGATAATGTCACTCAACGACAGTGGGACCTACGCTACCAATCAGCTAAAGACTATAGGGATGATGCTAAAAGAGAGTGGTACGCTGGAACAGGCCCTTATGCCGGGATGACAAGAGAACAATTCTATGATGCAGTGATACCAAAAGCAAAGGAACACGCCGCAAGAGTAGCTATAGAAAACTCAGGAATATCTAATATGACCTCAGGTCTAACCTCCGAAGATGTGGGTAGACTTAATGCGATTAATTCAATATTAGCCGGTTCCGGTAGGAACGACATAGCCGAGAGCGTGACGTCAGCATTAAGTCAAGGGACATATGACCAAAAATCTGTGGAAGATAAATTAATGGAGTGGCTAAGTGGTGGACCTATGGCTGATTATCAATACGCAGATACAGGCGGAACTTTTAACAGTTAATATAATTAGAATTACTAGAATTTTTAGGAGAATATGACATGGTAGCACCAGCAATTGTAGCCGCTGGAATAGGGGCAGCCTCAACACTCGGTTCCGCGATTATGGGCAACAAAGCCAAGCGAGATTCCGAAAGACGTCAAACCGCTAGAATGAATCAGATCATGGCGGAACTGGACGCAGGAGGAATGCCCGAACTCAATGAGTATGAATTAGAAGCATTTAAGAACCTATTTACGGCACAAGAGATGGGTCCTTCTGCATATGAGAATATCCAACTTGACCCAGAAGCTCTGGACGCCCAACGAGCAGCCCTTTCTAAACTAGGTGAGATCGGCCAAGGCGGCCTCTTACTTGGCGACAAGGTAGCTCTACAGGAGATCCAAGACTCCCTAGCACAAGAGGATGCCGGACGACAGGCAGCTATCCAGCAGAACATGGCCGAAAGAGGCATGGGAGGCGGAGGAGCTGAATTAGCTCAGAGACTTATGAGCCAACAAGCCAGCGCAGACCGCGCAGGAGCCAACTCTCGCAACGTAGCCGCTATGGCTCAGCAGAGGGCATTGGATGCCATCATGCAGAGAGGTCAGCTAGGTGGTCAGATGAGAATGCAGCAGTATGGTATGGAAGCCGACAAGGCGAGAGCTATGGGTGAGATCAGCCGCTTCAATGCAGGTCAGAGACAGCAGGCTCAGGCGGTAGCTCAGGATACAGCTAACATGAATACGCGACTAGCTCACGAACAGGCGGCTATGAAGAATCAGCTAGATCAACAGCGGTATCAGAACGCCTTAAATAAAGCCGCAACAAAGTCCGGAACTTATCAGGGACAGAACGCCATAGATGCTGCTGGGGCCGCTAACCAAGCTAATATGTATGGAAGTATAGGCAGCGCGATAGGCCAGATAGCTGGAGCTTACGCACAAAATAGTACTAAGAAGTAAGGGGGATTATAATGGATCAGGAAAAGCTAGCCCGACTAAGGGCTATGATAGAACAGAAAGCTATGTCTCCCGAAGCTGGAATTGACTCAGAAGCTATGGCACAAGCAGAAGCCGCAGCCCAAGCCGAGCGCGAAGGAAACCAGATGGCGCAATATGCTAATATCATGTCTACAATGGCAGAGAATGTTACCGGAGCGCGAAAAGGACACCGTCTTGGTATGCAGCAAGAGGCTTTAAACAAGCTTAAGTCTTTGCAGGGACAAGCGGGCAAAGGTGATGCCTTCAAGGCGTTGCTTGAAAGATACCGACAAGCTGAAATCAACAGCCGCCTTGGGGAGAACCTTCAGCGACGTGATGAGAGCTTGAAACAAGGACAGCAGAAGATCGGACAGGCTCAACAAAGAATTGAGCAGCCTTCAGAGAAGTTTGCGGGTGAAGTAAGCCACTTAGATACAGTGAAGTCCCACCTTGATGAGATTAAGCGATTGAAAGGTTCCGTAAATACCGGAGCTATCCTCAATGCAGTTAACTCGTTTGCAGGCAAGTGGATTTCTGGAGATATTCCTACAGAGGAAAGAACTAAACTAAAGACGCTGACCAGCTCAACATTAGCCGACTACATCAAGTCAATATCCGGTGCGGCTGTAACCAACGAAGAAGCTAAGCGACTAACGGACGTTATCCCTAACATGGACGATGATGACTCTGTATTTGAGAGCAAACTCAAGCAGTTCGAGGATATGCTGGCTAGTATACGGGCAGAGAAATTACAGGCGCTCAAGTCTACTGGACGAGATATTTCTAAGTTTGAGAAAACTGGGGAATCTCCATCGGTTAAGGATGTGGAGAAGGCGACAGAAAAGCTGTTAAGCCCTAGGGATGCTGCGGCTGTAAAGTTTATCAACGATAATCCAGATGACCCCAGGGCAGAGAAAATAAAGAAAGCACTACAGGCTAGAGGAGTATTATAATGGATTTTGACCCAGATAAGTTCTTAGAAGAAGAGGCTAGTTTCGACCCGGACAGATTTCTGGAAGAAGAGTCTGCTTCGCAAGAACCTTCCGCCAAGGCTCCTGAGTTCACTACTGAAGGGTCTGGGTTCCTAGGAGCTTCCGTCAAAGACAGCGTCCCACTAGGCGAGCATCTAATGAGTGCCGCTAAGGGGCTAGAGGCCGTGGGACAGAACCTACCAATTGTAGGACCTATGGCCGAGAGGGGAGCTATGGCTCTCAACAATATGACCCCTGAGCAGTATGAGGCGTACAAAGCCAAATCTGCCGAGCAGCACCCAGTCGCCACACAGGCCGGTGAGGCCGTTGGTTCTATTGGCCCTTACGCTGCTATTCCCGGAGTCGGTTTAGGCTCACTAGCGGCCAGTTTGGGCGTCTCAGGGGCAGATCAGGCTATGCGAGGCAAGTCAGCCGGTGAGATCGGGGCGAACCTAGCCCAAGAAGGTATCGTAGGGGGAGCTACTATGGGATTAGGGAAGCTACTCAAGAAGCTACCCAGCTCAGAAGAGTTGCTTGAGTTGGCTGGTAAAAAAGCCGAGTCAGCCGCAGGACTAGATTTATCTAAATCCGCCCGCAAGAATATTGCTACGGCTGAGATAACAGGAGACATCAAACCGGGAGAGCTTGGTAATAAGTTATTAGATTTAGGTATAGTAAAGCCTTTCCAAAGTGCGAGGAAAACAGCGGAAGCGGCACATGATGCTTCACAGAGATATAGTGATGAAATAAGTAAATTGCTAGAAGGATCGGAAGACATACCTATAAAAGATCTAGTGAAGAACATCAAAGCCCAAAAAACGGGCGAGATGTATACCTCGGCTGCTGAAGACGCTATCATAAAGAAGGCTGATGATGAAATAGTTAAATTATCAGGTATTTACAGAACCTCTGAAACTACTGATAGTATACTTAAACTAAAAGAAAGTCTTAGAAAACTAGGGAAATTAGATGCCTCTGACCAGAATAAGAGGAAGCTAGCCTCCGTCATTGCCGACACTGAGCATAAGCAAGTTAAAGCCATGAAAGATATAGCGGGCATAGATGCGAGTCTCGACAAGTTAACTCTGAAGCCACCAAGCCTTAAAAAGAAAGAATTGCTTGCAAGGCGAGAAAAGTTAGAGAAGTCAATACCTAAGCTACAAGATATACTGGATAATACCACGGCTAAGCTAGAGGAATTAACTCCACTCAACCCTGAAATTGTAAAGCAGCAGATTAGTAAGGCAGAGCTTGATTTAAAGAACTTAGAGGACATGGTTCCTACAGGAGGACTCAGCCCTAAGCGTATTCAAGAAATCAAAGATAGTATAAGCAAAGAGGTAGACATCTTGACTACCCCAGCCACTACAAAGGCTGGGGAAAAGGCTTTGAGCAAAGCTTACAGAGATACAATCGAAGAGTCTTTGGGCGCTAAAGAGCTGGAAAGACTTAAAGAACTCAATAAGAATCTCCAAGCCTCTAAGACAGCCATGAAGGGATCTATCGAATCTTCGGCCAGTAAACCTAGTGCTCTTGGGCAATATACGTCTATGTACTCTCTCTCTAAGGGAGATTTAGCTTTCCCGACTATATACGCAAGTAAGAATCTGTGGGGAACCTATGGAAATAGCCTAGCAGCCGTAGGAATTAAGAAAGGGGCGATACCTGCTAAATATCTTGGACAGTTCGCTGAAGCCGCCGAGAAGGGCGGAAAGACAGCAGTCGGTGCGCTACACTTTAAATTAATGCAGGAAGACCCGGAGTACCGGAAGAAACACACAAAGAAGGAGGACTAAATGTCTAATAGAAGAAAGAAAATTGAAGAGTCCTTAAAAAACAAGGACAAAATCCGAGGCGAAAACTGGGACAAGAACATGGAGTCTTTAGGCAGTGCTTGGGATAGCCTTCTTAAGAAGGTAAAGGGAGAGGAAAAGAAGAAGAAAGACGTGGACTTAGGACTAGATAAGAAGAAAGTCAGAAAGTTTAAAGAAGGTTTCAAGAAATAAGGGGGAGATATGGGAAGCGAAGGAAATTCGCCTGGACAGTATGGGACCAGGGTTTATCAAGGAATCCTACCCCCGTGGTGGGATACTATTGATATATCCTATCCTGATGGAGTTACTGAAATATATACATATTCAGTAACCCCAGATTCTGGAGCTGCTGATATCCAAGCAATAATAAACGTAGTTTATACGGATGTCACTAAATCAGACATTTTACAAGTTAAGAAGGTATTTCATAAGAGTACTTCATATTAATAGTTAAAGAAAGAGTTAAAATTATGACTAGGCGTTGGAGCTTTAACCCGTTCTCGGGTGTACTGGAGCCAACTGAGTCACCCGCTAATATAGAGTTTGCCCAAAAAATATCCGATGTTTTTATATGTGCAGAGTCTACATCTGTAGGGGATTTAGTTAAGGCCAGTGAACTTACGGAGGAGACTGTAGAGACAGTTTCTTCTAATATTTACAATGATATAGTTATCGGGTTAGTTATTAGTAAGCCGACAGCAACCTCCTGCGAAGTCCTGTTCTCAGGGAAAGTAGAAGGTACTGGATTATCAGGACTTTCATTCGGAAAAGTTATCTGGGTCGGTGCGTCGGGAGAAGTAACTACTACCAGACCTGTATCAGGCCATATACAGAAGTTAGGAATAGCGATTAAAGCTAACAAGATATTTTTATTACCCTCAACAGAAAAGGTTGTTCTATCGTGAAAATTACTACGGATTTGTGGTTTGCTGCTTACTTGAGTCTGCAAGGAGTAGAGTTAACTGAATATGAAAAATTAAATACTAGAAAAGTACAATTTAAGTTTAATATATCTGAGGAAGAGTGGGCAGCACATAAGCTAGCTTTCTTTAATTCTGAAATCACCAAGTTTCGACAAGCGCAAGAGCGTTTGCGTGATCTACTATACTAAGGAGTTACATGTTATGGAAAACGAAGAGTTTTTTTTGCTGGACAGTGAGTACTTTCAACTTGAGGTACATGAGTGGAAGAAAAAAGAGCTAGATCTTGAGCGCCAGTTAGTCAATATGCAGCGGGAGATTACCAAGAGGGATATAGCTATAATGAACCTAAATATTGATAACCAGCGAAGAAAACTAAAAGAGTTAGAAGATAGAGCTACAGAATATTCCCTTAAAATAGAGAATGTTGAAGTTATGAAAGGTAAAGTTACTGATAATATATCAACTAGGCTGGGTCTGGTAGATATTAAAGACTGGGGGTATAACCCCGAAACTCTTGAAATAATTTTTTAATAAAGGAGCCTATTTATGGCAGGTGAAAAGTTTTTATTCGTAAATGCAGACGGATTTCACACAGAAGATAGCGCGGCTATCCAAACTTCTACTGGTGTAAGTGATGCGGATAAGCTGGTAAAAACCAGTTCCGACGGTAAATTAGACCCATCTCTACTCAACTTTCAGACTATAAAGAGATACTTTGTAGCTGATATGGCTACTCAGACTAATATTTCTCTGGCTAGTGCGCCAGCCACTATTGACGGACTTTCTCCCTCTAATGGCGACCGTATACTAGTTAAGTCTCAGACTTTACCAGAAGAAAACGGTATCTACATCTATAATGGAGCTGCTTCAGCGATGACGCGAGCTTCTGACTACGATGAGCCTTCGGAGATCGAAGACGGATCAGCCGTAGCTGTTGGCCAAGGAACTGATGCTGACAAAGTGTTCTTACAGACTGAGATTGTTACTACAGTCGGCACTGACTCAATTCAGTTCGTAAACATCGGTACTAATGCAGTTGAAGCTGGTGACGGTATTAGCAAATCGGGTAATACTCTCTCAGCCGATCTTTTGGCCTCTGGGGGTCTTAAATTTGTAGGTATATCTCCTGACGGAGAGTTAGCGGTAGAGCCTTCTGACTTTGCAGGTGACGGCCTTATCGACGACGGTGCAGACAACCTAGCTATTGACTGGGCCACGACCTTTACAATAGACTCCGCTGACGCTAAAGCTCTTAGGACTGATGACCTAGCCTCAACCACTTCTGGAGAAGGTGCTAGTATTGTTGGTATCGAAGACACCGCAGGATACTTCAGCTCCAATAATGTTGAAGGTGCTTTGGCTGAGTTGGGCTTAGCTGACCTAGGAAATTCCTTTACAGTAGGTACTGGTGGAGTAACTGCTGGTGACTTAGTATTTATCAGCGCAAACGATACAGTCGAAACTCACGACGACCTCTCTCTTGCAGAGTGGGCTATCGGAATGGCTCGTACTACCGAAACAGCTTCCAGCTCCGTCGTCGTTGTAGGTAATGACTCCGTACTATCTGGCGTTCTTTCAGGTGCCACTGCCGGAGATAAATACTACTGGGATGGGTCTTCGCTAACCTCAACAATTCCTAGTACTTCTGGGTCACATGTATACCGAGTAGGTGTTGCTAAGAATGCTACTGACTTATATGTAGATATTGAGTTTATCAAGAAAAATAAGTAACATTCCCAGTAGTCCTGGGGCCTGGGGGGAGGACCCCTTTGGCGAAGAACCTTGGGGACCTTAGTCTTCAAATAAATTGGAGGAGTGGGGTGTACTCACCTCGCTCCCCCTCGCTATCGGAGGAATTATGCCAACTAAGAGATATTGCGTGACAGTAGTGGAAATAGATGGGGTGGAGCTTGATTACCAAGAAGAACTAGCTCTTGATGGAGACGTTGTGTACTTCACAGATAGCACATTTACTTCTGATAATGTGCAGGATGCTATTATTGAATCAATCGGTAGATCTGGAGCAGCCCGAACCCCCTTTGGGTTCTATTATGACGCAAACGCCAGTAGTGGTAGGTGGTTAGAAGTTAATAAGGGAGTCCCTAGTAATACAAGTCCTCATGTAATGGCAGAAGATGGCAAACTTGCCAGTGCTACTATCTCTGTGAAAAACAACACTACTTGCACTGCGGAAGTCTTTTTAAACGGGGTGTCGATAATCACTCTGACATTATTAAATAGCCAGACCGCGGCAATAAATAATATAAATATAACAGTAAGTCAGCTAGATGAGCTGTCTGTACAAATTACATCAGGTTCATGTACTGAGCCAAATGTTCAAATTAAACAACAGGTTACTGCGTAGGGGGAAATATATGCAAAAATATATCAAGAATACTACAGTCGGGGACCTTACAATTGAAGGGCAGGTAATATCCCCTAGCTCTTATTATCTAATCCAAGACACAGAAATAAATAAATTCAGCTCGTCTAGCGACTTGCTAGTTCATATATCTACCGGAGATATCCTCGTAGCCAAGTCCGACGACGGAACTACAGATATCGTAGACGTAAATACAGCTATTGACTATCTCAAAAATAACCTCCTTTCGAGAGTTGAGTCCATACCTTACCCATTCTCCTCCAAGATCTTAGAAGACGGAAGTAAGGTGTACGAGAGAAAGCATGGGGTTACTGGAGGGGTTGTAAATCCCGGACAAACAGTGGCCACTATATATTCAATACCTTACGCCAGTTGTAAAATCACCGCGGTGGAGGTAGTAGGGTCCAAAGTGGGGGATCAAGTAGATTTCAAAGTTTTAGATACCCCAGCAGGAACAGTGTCTACTATACCCAATTACACACTTAATCAGTTTGGGTTTGGGGTATTTACAACAGAGGGGAGCTATAAAGAAGAATCCAGGTATGACGCTGATCTGTTCCTAGGACTCCAGTTGGAGATGAGTTACACGAACAATGGGGTTTCCTCCGTAACTCCTAACTACAACATAACGCTCCATGAGGTAAAGTCATGAAGTTATTTATAGAATTTACCCGCCCCAAGAAATTTGCCCCTTTAAGTTATGTCATACGAGCTATCCAAGGGACTCCATATAGTCACGTTCGGCTTAGGTGGGTTAATTCTGTAGGGGTTGATATAGTGTATGAAGCAAGTGGGTCCAATGTCCACTTTTTAGGCCCTATGGCCCAATCACAAAAACCTGTACATGTCACTCATAGTTTCTGCTATACTCTCTCCAAGGATCAGTACAGAGAGCTGATAAAGGTCTGTATGTCTTACGCAGGTATTGATTATGGGGTAGTACAACTCCTCGGAATAGGGGTAGCTAGGTTATTTGGGCTTCATAAGAACCCTTTATCGAGGGGTGATAGTCGTGTGGTGTGTTCTGAACTGGTAGGTATAGTAATCCTAGATATTCTAGGCATTACTTTTAATGATAACTTAGATCTATTAGGCCCTAAAGAGGTACTGGAGACTTTACTAAATACTTAGATTAGGGGGCCTTAGCGGCCCTTTTCTAATCGTGACTCATTTTTCCGGCATCGTCGTAGCCGGTGTCGTATCCTTTGTCAAAACCGTCTATATACCCATGATCCCAAGATTCTTCATAGTAGCCTAAGATCTGGTCAACTAATTCTTCTGGGATCTCGATATCACCTAAGTATGACTTCAATAGTACGCTTACTTCATTCTCTGTCATCACTCATCTCCTCTATACCTTTTTGGTATCCTTCTTCATATCCAGCCGCTTGTCCTTCATAATAGCCGTCCATGTGGGCCTCAAAGCTAGATATTTTACACCCTAATTTATAACCAGCTATATAGCCCTCTTCATAAACGTCCTGAATCTTACCTTTGAAGTCTAACTTCTTCAGTATCCAATCTCTTAGCATATCTTATTTCCTCATATCAAATAAAGTTTGACACTCTTTTGTTAGCGGCTTACCGTTTATGGCCTCGTACACACACTCCCTGTATTTTATACTCTTGTAGGTATGCTCCAGTACTACTATGCTAGTTACTAGGCTGACTACAGAGATTACCCACGCACTAAATACTAGATTTTTCATAGCACAGTCACCTCAATTAGTCCTTCATAGCCGCAAGCCCTCAATGAAGCTACGCGACCATTCCCGTTAATTACTTCTCCATTTCTTACCGTTATCATACGATCTGAGGGCATGATGGACGAGATATCTTCGTGGGACAGGAACCCTTTACTAAGTATGCCGGACCCTCGCAGGCGTTCAATACGCCCTTGTGTGCGTGGGTGATCGGTATCGTGTCCTAGTTTCAGCTCCCTTATGTCCACTGCATCGACGGCTTTGGGCTTCAGGGCTCTGACTAGGATGCCGCAGCGTAGTATATTTAGCCATTTCCTAATCATCTCTCCTCCAAAAAAGCTTCCTACATTTATATAATAAGAACAGTAGGTAAGGTATTCCTAAAGTAGCTATATTCACTGCCACAAATCCACAAAATGTTAGTGGAAATAATACCTCCGCGGTAAATGTAGGTTGCCAGTAGTTTTCCCCCGTAACATACATCAGAAAAAGGAACATAGAGCAAAATACTCCAGTAAGTAGTGTTATTCCTGATATCACCAATACACCCAAATAAAAGTCCATCATTTTTCCTCCACGATTGCCATTCTGTTCGCCATTAGGAACTCTACAGTACTTTTGATCTCCGATAGCTCTACTTCATGGATGTCAGAAATAAGCCTCTGCCACTCTATTTTGTCCTCTAGGCGTATATTCTCAGCCCTAAGCTCCTCAACTTCACGTTGAAGTTCTCCTAGGGACTTACGCCTATAGTCAAATGATACTATGTTACTCATCATCTTTCCCGCCATCTATTGCTTTGAGGTGACTCCTAGTCGTCTCTTCCTCCTCTTCAGCTCTTTCGATCTCCCCAGCTAACAAGGCTGATATAGCGTCTTGTAGGTAAGGGTTCTCAAAGTGAGCTACTAGAAGGGCATGGTCGCCCCTATCCAACAGTCGCTTAACAGCTAATAGTCTACCGAGCCGGATGTGCGACCAAGCCCAGCCAATAACTCCACCTAATACAGATCCACCTAATAATGCTAATAATGTCATATTACTCCTCCTTACCGCAAAGCTCTAATAAGACCGCTTCCAGCCTTCTTACTGTTCATGTTATATCTGTCTCGGTAGGTAATTCCCAACTCTTCGTTGCAGTAAATACCATACTTTAGTCCGTTTGTACGGTTCTGCCACTCTCCAGAACAGGTCAGCTCTCTCCCGTCTACTTTACACTGAGGGACTTGCTTGGAGTAGTCCACCATATCAACGCAGTAGTCTGGGTAGTAGGCGCAAGTACGCATGTAGACATCGAATAGAGTAGGAGCAATATCGCCTCGGTTATACCTCTCCATTTCATTGAATGCTTCTAGCTCTCCATTGCTGCATCGGTCCCACAAGCTGTAGTCCGTAGGGATTTTCTTAGTGCCGATTAACTGAGAAGACAAGCTGTCCAACTTCTTGCTAGTAAATGCGAACTCATGCAGTCCTCTGTAGGTACATACTAGAGAAAACTTAGACGGCAAAGGCCATCCCTTCTGTAAAAAGCGCCCTAATATCCAGGACTTATCGAACACGGCGTTATGTGCGACTATCACTTCGGCCTTGTCGCAAATGTCCCACAGTCGCTTTAGCACGAAAGTGTCGTCTAGAGGGTCCTTTTTGAACGCCTTTTTGTCATAGTGGTTCCCAAATGACCAGATACCAGCCTCGCCCTCTGTGTAGAGGTCGTACATAGTACCTCCAGCGGCAGTTAGGATCTTAGTAAAGTTAGACATTTGGTGTGCGCCTACAAACTGAGAGCCTGTGCGGAATACGCGAGCATCGACCAGAGAGGTTTCAATGTCTATAAACTGAACATTTTTCATTTTGTTGACGATGTACTTATTGTTTAAATCAAATGTTGGTTTCATTATTACCTCTTAGTTATTGCGTTCTTTTTCTTCTAACATACCTAAAGCTAGCCAAGAATAGCCTATAAGGTCTTTAAACACTTCTTTTATACCCTCACCTTTGACCTGTAGCTCTCCCTTGGAGCAGTAACTCTGGAGTCGCTGAATCTTGTCCCCAATTCTCACAGATAGTCCAACAAGTGGGTCAACCCCGAATCTTGCCGACGCCTTGAAGTTGGCGAAAGGACTTACTCCAGAGGTGTAGTCGGCATTTTTAGTCTTGACTAACTCCTTCATCTCCTCGCATACCTTATCTATGAACTCAAAATACTCTTCGGTAGTCATTTCATACTCCTTGTCATTTTTCTTAGCTGCCCCTTCCACTGTAAACTGCCTACCTCCCACAAGTTTCGCATTAACTTCTTCGATTGTAGGTATATCAGCATCTATAGGAAGTGTTACTACGTATGTACCTTCTGGTAAGGTGATAGTCTTGGTAAATTCAGGGGACGAATCAGACACATATGGTATCGTAGCGTCTTCCCGCTTGACCCACTCGGTCTTTTTGCCTCTAGGGGTTAATACTGTCTTAGGTATTTCATACTCCAGTGTGTCCTCTAAGGCGTCCCACTGGTTGGGTTCCTCGACGATTTCCCAAGTTGCGGTCTTGTCTCTATAAAATATCCTAGCCTTATTATCCTCTACCTTTAATGTAGGTTCTTCAGCAAGCTCCAGATCATCTTCATGGTATACACCATACCCCTCTACATAAATCCAAGGGCCTGTAGTATCAGTTATTACACCCGTCCTTCCCCCATCTATAAACTCGTCTCCTATCCTAACTCTATCTCCCACCTTCATACCAACCTCCTATAAAAGTCTTGGGGGAATTTCCCCTTAAATTGTGTCAAGATACCTTTCCTGTTCCGCCTAGGGTCGCCAAATGCAGTATCCAGCAGATAAGTCACTGCATAGTCTCCTGCGTACCTATTGACCCTCCCACTAGCCTGAAGTACGTCCCGAATCACAAGCCACGAAATCCAGTCAAAGTCAGTATCGTACCAGTGGGCTATCAACTTGTCGGCCTTACTTGGCCACGGAACCTTGGTGATTGCTTGCCAACCATACTCAGGACCTGCAAGATCAAGTCCAGAATACATCCCAGAAGCCACAAAAACGGTCCCTGGGGGCGCTTCTTTGAACTCCTTGAGTCTAGCTTCCTTGTTGCCTCTATCGTGCCATATAAAGCCAGTATGGCCCTCTAGCTGCTTCTTCAGCTTCTCAGCTACTCCATAGGTGGAGTGTACCAGTCCTTTGGTGTCTGAGTGCCGCTCTTGTAGCTCCAGTAGCTTCCTTGCCATCTTCGAGATGGAGTTATTCTGGAATTTATACCCCATATTGCCCGCAAATTCAATCTTGACAGGTCGATCAGCAGTGGGTATAGCTTCTGGAGCCGTAATCCAAGTTACCCGCTTCTTGTCCAGTCCCAGCTTCGCCAGATCTTCCTTGCTGATCGTAGCCGAAGTCAGGACTATCTTTTTAGTCTTACTTGTAGGCCACAACCAGTTCAAGGAGTCCTCCAGTGTCGTAGGTCGGATTCTCAAAGCTTTAGCTGGTTTCCCTCGGTACGGCTCCTCCACATGCTCTATGAAGTAGTCTGTAGGGCTTGTCTTGATGCCCTGAAGTACTCGATTGTACCTCCGTATTACGCGCTCAACCTCTTTGAGTCCGGTGACCCAAGGTAGAAGCTCCACAGGCTTGGCGTTCTCTTCCCGCAGCTCAGTAACTTGGCGATTGAGGACAACCTCCTCCTGCTCGTATATAGCGATAGCCTTCTCCAGCCAAGAGATAACTTCTCCATACTCCTTCATGTTGTCTGGGTACTTTACCACAGGCTGCCACAGGGTTACAGTACTCTGGTCAGCCATGATGCTGTATAGGGTGTCGGCTTCGTCGCACAAGAGAACTTCCTTGCGGGACTTCAGCATGAGGTAGCTGTGTACCGAAAATACACTGTTCTTGGAGATCAGGGCAGTCTCTCTGTCGCAGGAGTACTTACATCCGCTGCAATACTCGCCAACTACCTCTTTCTTCTCCAGACAGCTCTTGAACAAGTCGTCGGCACACTTGTAGCGGCTCTTGCCCTTCAACACTGTGACGTCCGGAAAGGATTTCTCATATTGTTCTTGGAGCGTCACCCTAGGAACCAGTGTAGCTGTAGACTCGCCCTTTTCCTTGCGCCAGCGGGCTATAGTCTGAAGTATGTTCGACTTGCCTGAATTATGAGTTACTGTAAAGTCTCCCAACAAATACAAGTGGTCACTGTCGAGCGAAAACCCATAAAAATCATCTACTTCACAGGGTTCTAAGGAGAATCCAGTCCGTAAAACACTCTTTATTTGCTTGCGCTCACTAGCCTTTTTAACCTTTGTAGGTATGCTACTACAGTCTCCCGATATATTAATTCTATTGTAGGGCCTTGGCTCGTCCCACCAATCAAGTTTAACTAGCTTAGTACTGCGATACGCAGCTAATCCTAGTGATCTAACTAATGTCAAGATGTCTTTTGCTAGTTCATCTCGTTTAGCTATTATTTCAAATCCAGCGTTATGGCAATATCCATCAGTATCTAGTAAGCCTGCCAATAGTTGTAGTCTAGTCTTTCGACCACTCCTTAAATACTTTTGGGGAATATGCTTATTACCCAACAAGTTATTTTTTTCAAGGAGCTGCCGTAATACATTTACCTTATCTTGGTTTTTTTGGACACGTACTTCCAAGCACCCCGGCTTACTATTTGTTTTGACAGGCTGTCCTAGAAAATCAGCGCAATCCTTCACATAATCTACCAATGCTGGATTAGATAAAGTGAATGTTGGGGCAGAAGAACTTCCATCCCCTAACCACAAACCCAGTAAATAAGGATCAATATCCAAGTCGGAGGTATTATCCCAATCAACCCCTCGCCGGTATAGCTTCAGCAGGTGTTTCTTCCTATCCGACAATCGGAGGTAGTTTTTTACTGAGATGTTGTAAATCTTACCTTTTTCATTACTAGTTGTCTCTTCCAGGGAAAGTATGTGGTTTAAATTGACTACCCAAGGCTCGCCTTTTACAGGTACAATCTTATACATAGGCTCTCTTCCACGCTTAAGCTCTAGTACATTTCTTGGCTTAGAGTCAGGGCCAACTAGTTGATCCCCTACTACAATATCTTCGACTTTCTTAGTCGTGCCATCCCACATTAATATTTCTGTCCCTTTTGCATGACAGCCTGTCCCAGCCTCGATTACGATTACATCACTGGTGTTCCAAGCTGCCTCAACTTGAGGGAGTACTTCGGCTTGTCCGGGCCGCATTTCCTCGGCCGGGAAAAAATCAGTTATCTTCACTCCAGTTCTCCCCTGTTATTTGCCTGTAAGCCCCTAAACATATAGCCATTGCCGGGTTAGTCGTATCATGTGCTAATTGAAATCTATCTTTCACTATGTTCTCTCTCTCAAGGAACCAAGCAGAGTCCCACCAGAGATGAAAGATTAAATCTGGGTACATTTCTTGTAGTTTTTTCAGTACTTTAAGAGCTGAGTCTGTGTGTGAGGAATAGAAAGGTAAGGATGCTACTCCTTGTGGGCCTATTGTATGCATCTCAAACATACCAATGTCAATGTGGATATCACCAAATATTTCTGCGGCTATCCATTTATCCAGTTCCCTACTCATCCTCATCTCCCATAGCCCAATATATTATAACCAAGACAGTTAATACTATTAAGTATAAATTAGCTGTCATCACTTCTACTTGACTGAACATTTTCTCTGTACCTCCCTACAATCAGCAAACAGAGTATATTCACTGTGTAGTTAATAAGGAGTGGGGAGGGTCCTTGGCACACAATGTATATGCACACTAGAACCTCACCCCAAAACCAAAGGTGGAAAAAAGCCCTATTCAGGGCAATTCTTTTATTTTTAAGCGCCTCAACCGCAAGCGGGAGCGCACAGATAGCTAACATCATGGAGCCTAGCCATCCCATAAGCTCAATCGGTAAATTCGACATCTACCGCCTCCAGCCGCTTTTCCTCTACCACTTCCCAAATAGGACATTTTGCCAGCTTCTCTGACAACTCTCGCACATGCTGCTCAAGCACTAGCTCGAAGTATTTTTGTTCATCATATATCTGCATGTGCTATCTCCATTACGCAGCGGCCTATGCCTTTGGCGTCTTCTTCGTCACTTTTAGTGTAGTTCTTCCCTACAAACTTCTTCCACAGGTTGGTTTTAATCTCTATTAGCGGTACGTCTGGTTGTGCGGCGGTGATAGCTCCACAGGCCCAGCTTAGGTATCGGTGCGCCCTAGCTCCTCCGATAAACTCTATGGCCATAGCGTCTATGTCGAACTCCTCTACGAAGTGGTACATGACAGCTAGCCGCTGGTGGATATCCCCCTTGGCCTCCACCGATCCTGACTCTATCAGCGAGCCGTGCATGAAGTAGGCCCACCCCATACTCCTAGAAGCGGGGTCAATTGCAAGAAAACTACCAAAAACTTCGTCTTTGTGCTTGTGAATTTTCTTGGCTGTCTTTATATGGTCCCCTTTTAGGGTGTGGCGTCCAACTTTCATCGTCTGTCCTCTCCTCCAAACTCGCCTTTTCGCCAGCGAGTCTGGTCATTTACCTGTATCTTGCCGCCTACGCTGAAGTCCCTGCGAGCCTCTTCTCCACACTCTGGGCAGAGGTGCTTAGTATTACAGTACTCTGATACCTTCATCTCTATCTCATATTTGTGGCCGCATGAGTCACACTGCATTGGGTATGTATTTATCATTTTTCGCTCCTAGTCATGAAAATTTGAGTTGACAGCTGAAAGTCGCTGCGCCTCTAGTTCAGCTATCGTATCGGGGATATCAAAGAAAGCCTCACGGAAAGCCCTGGTTTTTAGGCTAGTGGTATATACCACCACTAACCTCTCCGATAACTCCTCTATCTCATTCATTTATACGCGCTCCTTATCGTCGCCATCATCTCACCTCCGCGCACTGGAGGGCTGCAATAAGCTTGGTTCCAGTTGGAGATCAGCTCTACCGCCAAGTTGTAGTCCAAGTTAAGCTTCTGAGCTGTTGACGCTAAGCTAAATATGTGAGTATTCCGGTCACCTTTTCCCACAGATCTGTTAAGGTCGCGAGTAAGCCAATAGTCAAGCTGTTCCTTGTCCACAGGCTCATGATTGCGAGCAATAGGCACTGGTATCTTACGTCTGTAGGAAAGCAGGTTCATCACAGACCCTTTGTACTCCTCCACAAGCTCCATTTTGCCGCCTGTCTTGGCGTGGTAAGTGCCAGGTAGTCGGATGATGCCTGTAGGCTTATAGATTTTGATGTCTGCTCCGGGGAACAGGCTAGCTACAACAGAAGAGAAGAAAGCCGCTAGTCCGCGCATCTCCATAGGCTCAATGTCTATGTGAATGTGGTGTCCTCGGTTCCCAGTTCGATACAGCTTGTGGTTTATACCGTTTTCCTTTAGCCACCCCAAAGCCCGCTTTTCGGCATCGGGTGCGTCATCAAAGTCAAGCTTCAGAGTGTCTGCATACAGCTCGAACAGCTTGCCGATACCCCTAGTAGCTCCAGTGTCTTGGATATATTTCGCGGCGTCCTCGGTAAACCCGAACATGGAGATAAACCCACTAAGCCCTTGAAACTCTTCCTTTGGAAGAAGAATCGGAGCGCCTTTGCGAACGCTGGTGCTTCTGTATTCGTATAAATATTTCATATGTCTACTCTCTTATTCCATTTATCTACAACTTCCTCTTTTTCCTGAACGCTGGAAAATACACTAGCCTCACAAGCATTGCAGTATATCTCACATCCCCAAGAGTTATGCTCTATAAATAGTTCAGTACTCCCACAAAATGGGCAAGGTTTTAGTTCCATAGTTATTCTCCTTTATTTTTCCAAACCTTTAACCCAAATACAAATATACCTAATTGTATATGAGCTTGATAGTAATCTTCCCAACTACTTAAATCAAAAGATAGTCCAACGGCAAACCACCAATCTTTCTCAATTCTTTCAACTAATATCATATTATCAAATTCGATTTTCATTGTTACCCTGCTATCTCTAAATTATCACCAATCTTGGCCTTACCCTTAAACTTCACTGAAAGCTGTAGCTCCTCGTTAAGCCTAGTCAACCCTTCCTGAATAACCTCCCCAGCCGCCTCCGCTTGGTCAGCCGGAGCCGTCCAGTATGTAGCGTCGTGAAGATCGGCTATAAGAGGTCGCATAGTCACTCCACGCTCTGCCCTAATCTGATTAATGTGGTACAACCAGCGCATAACGTATTGATGGCCTGTAGTCGAAACGAATCTAGCTAAAATATCCTTACTAGCCCCAATCTGATCTAGTGGTCTAGGGGTACCTCTACCAGAGATGATATAACCCCCATTATCCCGCCATTGCTTCTGTAAGCTCTGAGCAAAACTCTTCACGGCTGCGAAAGTACGCCAGTAAGATTGTAGTAAGGCTTCTACTTCTCGCATCGAAAGTTGTACTCCACCCGCCGCCAAGGCCTCACGCAAAGCTGGTGCTCTAATACCGTAAACACAGCTCAAGAACATGACCTTACACACAAACCTTTCGTTAGGGTAGTTTTCTTTGATGAACTCTACACCCTCTACAGTAGGCGCTTCTGGGTTGTAGTGTTCCAGAAACTTGTCGCGAAACTGGGGTATTGTAGTACCTAGTTTGATATATGCGTCCTGATTAGGGACCGCATTAGGGCCGTATAGGGCCATGTAGTTTGGACATTGTGAGAAGGCTGCCAGTATGTGGGGTTCTAGTGCATTACAGTTCCCACTAACAAAAGTCTGCCCCTCTCTTCTAACAAGTATAAACCCCTTTGGGACAGTTACACACCCAACTTTACCTTCATAATGAGACTTTGAAACGTCTTCTGGACGTAGTCTAATTCTACTCTTTTTGCGAATAGATAAAGTATAGAATAAATTACCAGATGAATTTACCCTACAATTAAGTTTAGCTTCATATCCAGCTCTTACAAAAGTAATTTGTATTTCTTCTGCCTGTTCTTTGCAGACAGTTCCGTACATTAAGGTCCCATTTTTATCAATATGTCCATCCCACTGCGAAAGAGCGTCAAACAGAATATCAATTTGCTGAGCGCCGATTCTAGTGGTATGAAAAAACTTACCAGACAGTAGTAGATTACTAATATTTAACTTAGTCCAATGCTCAACCTCTAGTGTCTGGTGCTCTCTTACAGGGTATACCTTACCAGGCTTACCTACTAATTCAGCGACTCTACTTCGCTTTCTCGGCTTACTGACTTGTATATTATATCTACCTTTTGCATAATAGCTGTCGGCTTGTAACATAGCTGCCGTATGAATGTCTTTTGGGTCAAAGTTAGTCGTACTGAATTTCTTTGTAGTACAAGTAGCTAAGTTATAACTTGTTTTAGGGATACCGTCACAAGCCTTAGTAACCCACCGCTGCTTTTCTTTGTCTTTTCTAGTCTTGTGCTTTTGACCCACAAACAACATTTTATGGTTAGCTGTTACCGTTAGACTGCCACGCCTATTTCCAAATGTATACACATCACCTTGGTAATCTTTCCAAATTACGTTTGTGGGGTGTGTCCACGAACCTTCAAGAGAGTCCTTATCTACCTGCCACACGAAGTCCTCTTTGGTAACTAAGTCAAAAGTCTTCCAACCCTCTTTAGTAAGAACCTCGGTGTCAGGGGTATAGCAATCCACCCCCACGGTTTTCCAACCTTCAGGGCCTCTGAGGAACCTATACACATTCTTGTCAGCAGCTAAGATATTCAAACTAGACATATCACTCTCCTATGTAGTGCTTCTTATTCTTCTCAATGCCCTCAACCAGAGGGGCTAATTTAGTACCTCTGGCGGTGACAAGTACTGGTTCTCCCGTTGTGTAGCTCACATAGTCTACTTTGTACTCTCCGTCCTTGGAGATAGCTACGAATGCTATTCGCTCATAGTCTTTAGTCATCTTATTCCTCGATTCTCTCGATGTTTACCGAGTCAAACTCGGCAAGGTCTAACCTTAGCTCATCAATTACTACATTATTGGTGTAACATAGGATGTTGTGGTTGTTGGCATTTGGCTCTAAAGATACAAGGATTGGCTCCTCAGACTCAGTTACTATAAACATGCCATATTTCTCTTGAATTTCATTCAGTTCGCTGATGAAGTCAATTACTTGTTGCTTACCTTCTGTCATCTGTTTAACTCCTCAAAGTTTATTTCCGGCACTAGCTGCCAAGTGTCGGCATATGTTGGTTTAAAATAAATTCTGTTGTAGTTAGTTAATGCAAATACGCCGCCATTATTGGTTGCTATCTGTATTATCTTCTCCGTCCTCGGACTGTCCACTATTCAGCTCCTTTTCGAGTAACTTATTAACTTTCGCCATATTATCATAATAGGAACCTGCGGCCCTGTCGATTAATCCTAGAGTTTGTGTAATGTCTAACCTGTAGTTATTTACTACTTTCTTGATACGCTGGTACATGCTGCGAGGCAAGTCGTACTGCTTACATGCACGTCGTATAATCTTAGCTCTTTTCTCGTTCATTTTTCCTCCGATCATTGTATTCCTGCAGTTCGTCTTCTGTGAAGAATATTTGGTTTTCCGCCATCCATAATAGTTCTTCGAGGGCTTTTGGTAAAGGTACTACATGAACTGGGTTTACCGTCCAAGATATTCCATAGCCCTTCATTTTGTAGGCTTCATGGGCTTCTGGTTCCCCGTCTTCGTTCAGTATCCACAAATACCGCCATCCCCACCAAGACTCCTCCAGCAGCCTAGCCTTATGTTTTTCCATATATCGCCTCCTGTAGTAACTCTTTAATTTTTTCGTGCCTATCTTTATTGTATCCTACACAATACCAGTCTGTCAAGGTGTTTTTACCGTGAATAACCTCTATACTTTGCTCTAGCGCGTCGTACTCTTGGTCAGTAAGCTCTGGCCTACCTACATAATACAGTCTCTTAGCTTCGTACATCCGATCTAAGAGAGCGAATTTACTGGCCTCGATAGGGTTACTAATCACTTCTTTGTCCTTTTCTTGCCGGTAGATCCGTGACCACCTTCTCCACGAGGTGTCTTTTCGGTGAACTCTTCTACATGGTCCCACTTTATAGTGACGTGGGGGACTAGTAGTATCTGGCCGCACCTGTCACCTTCCGCATATGGTGGGTCACTGGCTGCATCCCAATCGGTGTCTACACAGCGGTAGGTCAGCATGATCTCGCCTTGGTAGCCAGGATCTATTACTCCGCAGCCGTTCGCAAGTACCCAAGGCCCAGAATTTTTAATGCTGCTTCGCGCCCTTACATCTAGAAAGTATCCCTCTGGAATCTCTACCTTGACTCCTGTGCTGTAGGTCCAAGAGCGTGTCTCATAGTTGTAGTATGCTGATTTAGCTACTACATCTAAGCCCGCAGCTCCCTTGACGGCTTGGGCAGGTATGTTTTCTTCGTTTCCGATAATTCTAATTTTCTTCGTTGTCATATGTTACTCCAGTTTTCCGGCCCCACACCGGGTTGTTAGCGTTACGAACGGTCTTACCGATGGCCTAATAATGCCGTCTCTCGTACCTTCCTTAACTTGCGTCAAGAACTTTAGGCGGGTAACTAAGCCTCGGTACTTCAGTAGTAGTTGGCCGGTGTCGCCCATCTTTGCCAAGCAGTCAGCCGCTGTACTAGGCTCCCCTTTGTCGGTAAACTCCACAGGCGCTAGTCCCATGCGGTCAAAGAATAGCCAACGAAGCTGAGCTGTAGAGTTCGTGTTGAACTGCATTTCGGCCTTCATAGCCGCTACTTTTTCCACCCATTTGGCGTACCTAGCGGTTTCCTTGCCCGCCTTGGTAAACTGCGGCGGTGGGTTATCCTCCAGCTCGGCTACAGCTACTCTTTGGTACTCCTCGATGTGAGGCTTCACTAGCTCGTGGCCAAGGAAGGACGATAGCGCCTCGTCGCGGTTGGCTATACTAGTGTCGTATTCTTCGATCAAGGCAGCTTCCTCGACGTGAATACCTCCCATCTTAGCTTCCACCTGCAGCAGTACCTCGGTTTGGCAGTCTTCTTGGTGATACTGCCAGTAATGTTGGCCCCAAGTGTCGTTGTAGGAGTCGGTAATAGTCTGAAAATATTTGTAAAGCGCCCAGCACCCCCAAGCATCAATAGCGTTGTACTTGCCGAGTATGTCGATATCAAACTGGTCTATATCTTCCCAATTTAGCTTGTTGGCCTTCATGTAGCTCTTGATAGCGTCACTGTCCTTCTCTTGGTCTAATAAGTTGACCATAGCCGTACCTAGGTCCCTAGGCCCACGCTCCTCAGAGGCCAAGTCTGCCAACACTACATAGGTGTCACAGATGGGTTTGCCTACATTGCCTAGCCAGCTCTGTAGAGTGCCAGCCTCCATAATCAGGTTGTGGGCTACATAGGGCTGCTCTAGGAGCCATGCGCCGAACTTGGAGGCGGTTTCCTGCGACGCCCCCAACAAGTCCACAGATACGGCTATATCATCGTTTCCTAGACCCACAGTTCGCATTTTGAAGTCTGGCGCTGTGTAGTCGTATGTGTTAGTCTCGAAGTCTAGTCCTAGGGGTCCCGTGAGGGTTTCCTTTAGCTCGTCGTCTGCCCAGAACTCTTCAAGTCCCATGACCTTGATAGGTGGGCGAGTAGCCGGTTGTTTTGGTAGCAATATGTAGCTCATGTTGGTTATTCCTTAACAGTTAGGATGATGGAATTTTCTTCTAACTCCCACCCTTCCGCATGTAGTGCTTTTAGGGTTCCAATAAAATCTCTTGCTTCAACGTAATCTTCTAATTCATCAGGATCTGTGGGATTTCTAAGACTTTCATATAGGCAATGTGCTAGTAAGTATATTGTTTTACCTGTTACTTCTATCTCTCTTTTCATTTGTTACCTCTTAAAATTAATCCTTATTCCCCAAGAATCTCTAACCTGAAACTTATCCATTTCCCAGTCGATATGGTGATCTGAGACATGATCCCATACTAGGTCAACTTCGTCAATCAACTTCACTCCAAGAGTGTAGTCCCAGTAAGTTCTACGGAACCTGCCATTCATAGTTTGTCCGGTGATGTCGCTGTCCATCCATACATGTCCTTTCAATATAGACACCTTATATAGCAATGATACTTCGTGTCCCCAGTCAGTCTGGCCAGGAAAGAAGTAGCTACGCTGAAAAGGCATGCGCTTCAGTTCTAGGCTTAGGTGATCTACCCTAGCTTGGGCAGTGGGGGCAATAAGTAATAATAGTAATAATAATTTTTTCATTTTTCCTCCTTTGTTAAGCGGCCAATTAATCTTCTTCTACCCGTAGGTTTAAAATATGGACGATTTGCTCTAATTGCTCCAGCGTATACTTATTGTCGCTATATACCTCAAAAGCCTGTCGTAAAGCCTGGCTGATTCGGGTGTATTTGATGTGTTTATAGTAGTCCTGTGAACTTTCCCAAATACGGCAAGATGGGAAAGTGTCTATTGCATAAAAGTCTTCTTTAGAGAACTTAATAGACTTAGAGCGATTATCAAGGGACACGTAGAAATATTTGCGGCCAATCTTTTCAATAACCCCTGAAAGCGGTTTGGTTGGTTGACCTCGATACCAAGATGACTGAGTTATACAGACTGTTTGGCCTACTTTAATGTCGAACATTTCTCTTCCTCCTCTAGTTAAGTGGCCAGTTTTACATCATAGCCAGGATACTCTGGGTGGGGTGGGATTAGAACGTGTCTGTCTTCTTAGTCTTAGTAGTAGCTCCCTCCAGTGCTTCTCGAATACGCCCAGTCTGGGCTTCGAGAGCCTCCTTGTCAGTCGGAGAAGTAACCTTTAATACATTTAAGTAAGTAAGGGCTAGTCCATGCTCCTCGGCTGCATTCTTGACTTCTTCGTAGCTACCGTAAGAAGCTTCTAGCTCCTCTGGGATAGTCTCTCCATCGAAAGCGTCTACAATGCTGTACTGACCGTCGTTTAAGTTGACGATACGGTACTTAGTTTCCGGCAACGATACTTTCTTATAACCCACCTTGATATTGGCCTTGGAGCCTACAAGTGAGTTAAGAAGTGCGGGGTTAGCAGGAACTGCGTGTCCGAAAAACTGGTTACGAAGCAGAATGTCGCTGCACAGTGCGGTAGCTAAGGCCAAATACTGGCTGCTAAGTCCATCCTTCTCATAGTTTAGGAAGAAAACCATGTCGTTGCGGGTTTCTCCGTCTTTTGACCAAGTGATCTTTACGCCCGGATACTGAGGGTTAGAACCCGGCTCAATACCCTCAATCGTCACGTCTTCATGCAGACCTTGGCCTAGTGAAGAACCTGCAATTGGCTTGCTGAAAGTGCTTTCTGTAATGTTCAGCCCTGTGCCGAAACTTACCCATGCTGGCTTGTTTGTCATAATTACTCTCCTTTAGTGTAACTGTCTAAAAATTTAAGTAAAGCGTCGTAGCCTACTGGCTGACCCTCTTCTACCTTGTCTCTCTCTGTTCTGAAACCCTTCGGCAAGTCCTTGGCCATGACTCCATCTAACCGAGCTGGGTAGATATCGTCTGGGCTTGTCTGAAGTACATGCAGAGGGTTGCCGTCTTTGTCGTGCGCTCGCTTGGCACATACGAAGAATGGACACTTGCCCTTGATAACACTTAGCGCCATCTGTCCCTTGATGTCCGGCTCCAGTGTGGAGATAGTGCCGGAAGCGTCTGGCTTAGGGTCCTTGAACGCTAAGGTCAATACGATTGGCTTGCCTGTATCGGCTGACAAAGATTTGAGGTCTTGGATTAGTCCTACTATTTCGTTGCCAATAGCTCTCCAGCCCGCATACACACCGTTGCCAGTGCTGTTCAACAGCTTACTGATAGCTGGCTTTTCTGCCTCAACTTCGGTAATGGCGGTCAGGCCGTCTACGGCTACATTGTCGTAGCCAGCCTCTAGAGCTTCCTTGGCTACAGCTAGCGCATCGGCAGCATCTGTGATGAATACGAAGTCGAGCTGGTTGCCGTTTTCCTCGGCTACCTTGACTGCTCCCATTGCACCTGACTCTTTGTCGGCTGTGATAGCTAGTAGGGTTTTGCCGGGAAGTGTTCCTAGTCCGGCTGTTTTGCCAGCGAAGCGAACTCCGGCTGTCACGATTAGACGTGTCTCTTTTTGTTGCGATTGTTTAATTCTGTCTGCTAACTTCATTTACTCTCCTTTACAAATTTCCTAGCTGCTGCTAGGGTTTCAAACGTCTTTATTTCCTTGTCGGACTTAACATACTTAAAAGACTCAACTTCATACCCCGGCTCGACTACCACATACTTCTTTTTCTTAAGTTTGATCTGGTAGCTCTGGCCACATACTTGTCGGACTTCCTCAATCCACTGGTCGAAAGATAGGTCATCACTCACCAACATGTTGATATCGCTGTAGTCCCTAGGGTTGTAGGGCAGCATGTCGCCGCGTATGTCGGTCATATCTTGGTAGATAAGTCCGGGGTTCTTCTCTTTAGCCATCCGATCAATGTTGGAGTAGAAGTCCAGTATACCTTGTTGAGTGACTACAGTCTCATACCGAGCATTGCCCTTTTTGTAGTATAGATTACCGTCTTCCCAACCTAGTTGGAACTCAATCTTACCGAAACTCACTTCCTTAGTACCAGCTTCACGGGCAGTGAAATAGTTCGGGATACCTCCTGACACGTTTGAAGTGTAGACAAGAACCGCCGGCACTCCAAGGAACATGCTGTAAGCTGCCGCCTGTATTAAGTGCTTGTCGTCAGGCTTTTCCAGAAGTAGCTTCTTAGCCGCGCTATTGGCCGCCTGACAGGCTTTGAGTTCTATGACTAATCTAGGTATAAACTCTTCGCCTTTGTAGTCTCCTAGCACCATATCCGGCCTTCCAGTAATGTCTGTACCAGAGGGCAAGGTATGTTTGACTGGGATATCCTCCTCGCACCTGAAGTCCAAGCCCGCAGCGGTTATCATCTGCTCCCAGATAGTTTCGTTGGCCACTCCACCTTGGAAGTAGCCCTCGCTCCCAACTGTAGGAAGCTGATGGCCTAGGAAACGGGCCAAAGTAGACTGAGGACAAGCACCAATGCAGGTGTCAGGGCCGGTCATACAGCCAGCGTTTCCGACTCGCAGAGTGTGCAACTTAGACTTCTCACGCTCATTGTGCTGTTGGTCTAGCTTATCCTCTCCAACTGCGAAGTGGGAGATGGCGGATTCCGTGGAGGCTGGTATATTAGTTTTCAGCATCTCTTTCCTCCCCGCACAGTCGGCATTTCCTATAGACCGAAGTGAACAAGGCTAGCTCCTCCCATTGATGAGGACAAGGCGCGCTCATATCTAGGTCGTAGAGGTATCCCTCCCACATGTCTATTTTTTTACCATTGATTGACATATCCATATTACTTTACCCTTACATCCGACACCATAGTGGCAAACTTAGGTGCATGTTTCATGAAGTCGTGGCCAAACTGGATGTACTCGCCACGCCAGAACTCCAAGTATAATTGCTCTGATATACCTAGACGCAATCGAAGCTTGGTGTCCAAGTAGTCACCAATTATTTTCATCTGGGTGTAGATTTCCCTAGCGCCATCCTCTGTAAGTCTGACGTCGAACAGATTAACGCTCACTGGGTGATACATTAACAGCGTTGACGGCAGGATGTAGTTTTTAGAACAGGCCGCCATTAGGTGCATTGCCATGCTCATAGCCTTGCCAGTGACTACACAGTTTACGACTACTCCGCGGGACTTAGCCCGCTCTACAGCTTGCAGCAGCGGCATGCTGCCGAATACGGAGCCGCCCGGAGAGTCAATAATAATATTTATCGCTTGCTTCGGGTTAGTATCCGCTAGCTTTAGCACTTTATTCCCTAATGGTCTAAGATCACGCATAACTCCGACTACCCTAACGGTTCTTTCCTTCTTTAGAGTTATCGTCTTCTGTCGAGCGTCCGCCCTTACAGCGATCCCCAATAATAGTGCCAAACTTACTACAATACTTGTCAAGCTTAAATTCCTCATTCTCAATCCTTTCCTTAAGGTCTAATACCTTGTTTACATATAATGCTGTTTTCTTTCCTGGGTTCTTTCCCTCTCTAAATCTGTTCCTAGCTGTACCTCCTCCATGATACATTAGTAGGGCTTCTACGTTTGATCGACTAATTTCACGATAATGTTCAAACAGGCATGTGCCGTACTTGACATTTACTTCTGGGTTAAATAGGTCCGGCTTGGGGTCCAGCTCACACTGTAGGGAAGCTTCCTTTACCCCGATGGGAGTGAGCTGCATCAAGCCGCTGGCATTCCCTTTCTTGTTGTAAGCCTTTGGGTTAAAGCTTGACTCAATCAGGATGATTGCCAATATTATTGATTTCATCGGTTTTCTCCCCTAGTTGAAAACATAGCCTTAATATATAATACATAGACACCCCGCCTAGTATCATTGGTATAACAAACACTAGTATCATTTCTTGCTCCGTATCGCTACATAGGTAGCTACGCCGAGGGCAGTTAGCCCTAACCATAGTAATAACATAGCCCTTCTCCTTCTGTTGCGTTAATATAGACACATGCTATTCTACCTGAAATTGCGTTACGTCTAGCTTCTTCCTCGGAAGTAAATATACTAGAGTTACCTCCGTCATCGTATACATTCATCCACCCCTGCACTCGCTTCGGCTCTTTGTGCTCAGTGAGTTTATAGAAGTCACGAAGGTTGGTGCTGAGGTTACTCTCATTAACCGGACCTACAGCGTCACTCCAGCGTATTGTTTCTCTGGGTATAGTGTCGGATGCCTCACAAAAAGCGTCAATCTTACCCCCGTCCAACAATATTTGCATGGCCTTTTTAAGTGTCAATTCTTTCATCCTGTCCTCCTAATTTTATTGTATAGAAAAAATCCCTGTTTGTCAAGCCTAATCTTCATAAAATCCCTTGTCTTCGTAATTTTGTTCTGTATTACCCGTACTCTGTAGCTCATTTAAAATCTCTTCAATGGTCAGATCGTACACAAAATTAGAACCTACGTCTGGCGAAAACATAAATTCCTCGCTTGCCTCTCGCTTAGCCTTGCAGGTAGGGCATATTCTGTTGCCGACCCACTCCGACAGAAAGTCGGTTTGGCAGTCTAGGCAAAGACGTGTGGCCTCCACATATTCAGGTAGTCCGTTTTCAGCTCTTTCTTTCTTATCCATCTATCATCTCCTTTTTAAAAATTTAATCTTATACATTACTTACCTCCATCCCATAATGCCTTAGTTTGACACTTACACCATTTATATTGTACTACTACTCCCGTCTCACACATTTGAGTACACTGCTGGGCTTCTGTAGCCCTTGGTGTTTTGGACTTTGTCTCTTGTGTTCCAGCACTATATGCCGCTAGTGCTACGATGATTGCTGCTAAAAATTCCATTTCTTTATCTCCTTTATTAAATCAAAAATTATTAATTCTCTAGTCGCCAATAACTCTAATAATTGGCGATCGTTAGGTGTCTCTAGTGCCTCTTTAGTTAGACGCTCTATTAAAACAATAGATTCTTCAATCATTTACTCTCCTTCGATAAAAGTTCTAATGATTTTTCCGGGACTAGTATTACCAAAAACTAACAGCTTATCATCATACTCTTTTAGGTAGTCTGCAATAGGTGTGGTTACTTGCTCAGTGCTTTGAGCTGCCTTAGCGTACAAAGTGGCCTTCAATGCTGCATGTTCGCTGGCCGGTGCGTTCATAATGTAGTTTAGCTGGTCGTTTGTGCTGTAGATACCTTTGGTTACGAATAAGTTTTTCATAGTTCCTTCTCCAAGTTTTTTAGTTCGATTAATAACGTCTCTCTACGGTGTTGTTTCCAGAGTTCCATATCTTTTTCGTACTGTTCTAGCGCCTTTTTGTATTCTTCTTTTTCTATATAGTCTTCCTTATATATATATATCAATCATAATATAATCATCACAATCCGAATATATATCTACCTGTGTATTGCTAGTATAGTTTCGTAATCTATCTATTATATCGCCAACACTTTCGCATAGACTTAGTCCATACGTCTCTACAGAAGCTTTATATTTTTTCGGCTCTATTGGTTTTTTCATGTGTTTAGTCCTTTTTGTCTAGTCGGTATGATCTTTTCACACCTTTGTTAGCCTTTTCCCTGTCTTTTCGCTCTCTTTCCCTGTTTTTCCGATTTTCTTCCATGATCTTGTCGAAGTCAAAGCTTTGATTATCCTCAGACTTCTTTTTCTTCTCTGGTTTTTTAAATTCGATAACGTCACTCATTTGTTTCTCTCCTTATATTGCTGCATCTATGTTTGCATATTCTAGGTACTCGTCCACTATAGCAAGAAAAGTGGTGTAGGAATAGGTATGTACCTTCCAATAATATTGCCAACGGCATTCATTTAAAACCTCTACCTTACTAGGATATGTGGCTACCTGAAGACGTCCATTAAATAATTTATGAAAAAACCAATCCTTGTCTCTATTATCTATATCCTTTGAGTAAAGAATGTCATCAATCGTCATACCTGCATTTAGATGACCATTTGTCAGATAAGCTTTATATACAGGGCAAGGTTTCCAGCTTTCGATTAACTCAAGTATTGTTTTCATTTTTCCAGCCTTTCTTTTATTCTTTGTTTGTTAATTTCAATTGCTTCCTTTGTCACTTCCCACCCATTATGCCACACCTTTGGATGCTTGTCAAGAGGATATTTTGGAAAATTTACCGTGAATCCTCGTTTCTTCATTTCAGCTACCAGCTCAGCGTGTCTATTTGCCAGCCAGAGGCCCTTGTCTACAAAGAAGTCCATATGCCCTTTGCCAAGCCTATAGGTCGCTGGCGGCTCAAATTGAGGCTTTGAGGCATACTTCTGGGCCGCATGCTTGGCAAGCCTACCAATTTCACGGTACTCAGCTACAAGATGTTTGTCTACTAACTCATATACCGGTATACAATTAATTCTAGTCATTATTTACACTCCTATAAAAATCACCAAACCACTCTTTAGCTGTTTTTTCATAAACTTCCGAAGCTTTTTCTGGGGTATCATATACTCCCAAGCTTATCCCTTTGTTTGAAACTCTAATGCTTGCTTGCCACCTTTTTCTTTTTTTTATTACTCCCTTATATCCAGATTTATTATTTACCTGCTTATCTCTATTAGCCGCATTTTGTGATGGGGTAGCTAGCCTTAGATTTGAGAACACATTATTATGTTTTACTCCGTCTATATGGTCTAGATGTCCATCTGGCCAACTTCCGGTTTCATACAGCCAAACTAATCGGTGTGCTAGGTATTTTTTACCATGTAAAGATAAATATACATATCCCACCTTAGTTAAAGTCCCAGCAAAACTACCTTTTCTTTGATTACCTGTCTTAAATTTCCGGTAGAATTTCCCGGTTTTTTTATCATATTCTAGGTAATTCTGAAACCAAGCTAGAGTCCTATCGGCTACAGGTATGCAGTTTATCCTAGTCATTACTATAGTCCTTTCTCGATAAAGCCGGGGAATGGTACGTCTCTGGAAATAGTGCCAGATGTCAGCCCGAACTCTCGACCTGAATTATACCCATCTAAGTAGATGTTATCGGAGGACTTCCTATCTGCACCTGCCGCACCGTCATTGAACCCCTCGGCCCACTTAGGATTGCTGGGTGAAAGTGTTACGCTCATTGGTGTAGTCCTTTTTATACTGGTTGCCTCTGTAAGTCCTAATTTCGCCTCTCACGGGCCTTTTCGGCCTTTCCCGCTTGTTATCTATTCGGGCGATCAATCGGTCCTCACGTTGGCTGTTTGACGCCTTAAACTCTGCTTTGACTGTTCCAGTACTTTTCTTAATCTTTTGCATTGCTCGTCTCCCTAAGTTCTGCCATTAAATTATTAATCCTTTCTAAACTAGCCTTAATCCTTTCTAGACGTTCAGCATCTATAGTATCTTGGGCTTTTCTAATGATTTTAAAGGTTTCTCCGTCTTCCCTAATGACTGTTTGTTTGTAGTCAGCTAATTTTATTACATTACTCATATTTTTTCTCCTCTGGTTGATTTTTTTCTTGACATTACTGTAGTTATATGCTACCCTATCTATATATAAGATATTTTAGCAGAGTATACTACAGTTGTCAAGTACTATTTGTTAAGCTGCATTGATGATTGACTTAAATTTTTCTATTGCCTTACTCGGTACTTTACTGTTGTATTTACCGTGAGCTGCAATGATAGTCAAGTCATATTTAGTATAGAACGTGTATCCCATGAAGTTGAATGCTTGGTTACTTTTTGTTACAATGCCGTCATGGTAGTTCTTACTTCGACCAATGCAGTGATGCTGTACCTTTCCCTCTTGTCTTAGTTTATATCTATTAATGATCGGCGTCAAGTCTTTTTTTCCTAACAGTGCTGGGTTTATTTTGTAGTCAACCGCTTCCTTGTCCGCTGGAGTATATGCTACTTTGTTTAATTTGTTTACAAGATAGGTATGTATCTTGTCAAGAGTGAAAGAGTTTACACCATTTTTAATTAAAGATTTTACTCGCTTGGCTACAGCGGGGTCCAGAATATGGTCTTCCAGCATTGTAGCTAGGTCATTAGAAAACACATAACAAGCGGCATCTATTTTAGATACTCCGAGCAGAGTTTTCAGGGTCTTGTAGCTATCGTTGTTTAGACCACTACAGTAAGCTCTGGTATCTATCTTACTTATAAGGTCTGTATCTATTTTACCATTACTTTTCATAAAAACACTACCTAGACGCTCTAATGATATATTATATTTACCAACTGGAGCTTTTTTCTTGTCTAAATAGTTATCTAAAAACCTTTCCAGGTCTTTCACACGATAGTGCAGCTTTTTAAACTCATTAGCCCTACAACTATTAGTAGCCTTACGACTACCTTTCTTAGTAGCTGCATATAATAACTCTGACTGTCTAAGTTTTATACACCTAATCTCGTCTTCAATGGTTCCCCTAATATCAGTCAAATTATTTTTAGTGTAGGATAGCCTCAAGTTTTTGCGTATGCCTAGTCTACTTAGGATTGTATGGGCTTGGTTTTGGTGTCTAGAAGTACTTATAGAGTATCTAACATGGTTGAATATTATGTTACCTACGCTATCGGTAGCTATGTATTTCCACCAATCGTAAGAACAAGCGGAAACTCTAGACATGTCCTCGGAAATATATACTTCATTATTACTTGCTACATAAGTGTTATTATTTACCTGTAATTTCATAAGGTTTACCTCTTTTTAATCATCCAGTATTATCATTAATATTAAAACCAAAAACACCACTAATAAAATATCCATGTCAATCTCTTTTTAAGTTATACTTTTTAATAAATTTTTCGTCTAAACACTCCAGTTTTAAGTTTCCTGCCAATGCTCCCTCAGCTAGTTCTACTAACTTGCTATTAGACCATGCTCTCTCTGCCATAGCTTGTAGCACTATGTCTTTTATATCCATCACTCACTCCCTTCGTACCAACGTTCTTTGGCCAACTCATAGGCAAAGTCCATGTCGCTCTCGATGCAGTCCATGCAGACTAGATCATCATTTAATAGGTCACTTGGCACTAAACACCTTTCACATACGTCCATTAGCTTGTCCTTTCTTTTAAAAGTTTATAAATCAAATATACAGTCCCACCCGGCACTATAACAGCTACCAACATAGCTGTCAAGTACTTTTTTAATAAAATCTTAGCTGACTTCATAATACTCACCTGTGTATGGGTCAAATGTCCAACTATCGCCCGCCGGTTTGCCTGCTATGGTCCTAAATTGGCCGATCGGAGTGTAGGTATCCCCGTCAACTAAAAACGCCTCAGATAGGCTGCTTACGGCTAGAATACACTCTTGGTCGTAAAGCCTTGACTGTGCTACTAAATTAGATACTTCGGCCTTAGTTGGCGCTAGCACCACGAAACTTAGTTCTTTAGTACCTTGGTAGCATCCAATGACGCCCTTGAAGGCGTAATTTTGCTCTACAAGCCAAGCCTCTAACGTCTCGGTAGCTATCTCATTGGCTAGGATTGACCTATCTGATCTTTCCGCTGAAATTATTACAAACTTAAACATTTTAAATCTCCTTTCTTGAGTTATGCCAATACCCTTATCGGCTATTTGTCAATAAAACTTTAGTTATTTTTTACAATTTTTCGCCTTTCCTTTACCTTTAGGCACACAATCAGGCTCCGGTGTCGGTTCTGGCTCTGGAGTAGGTGTTGGCTCTGGTTCTTTGCTGGTAGCTTGATCGTACTCTTCTTTAGACACTTCAATCTGCAATACTCCGTCAGTTGCTTGCTCCATACACCTGACGAACTCTTCAAAGGTGATGCTACCTGCATTGTAGTCCTCTTCGCACACCTCAGTCTCAGGATATACTTCATGAAGTTCCTGTGTGTTATACTCCGGGTAGAACTGATGCTCGTTACCACAGCCAACCATTAGTATTACTAATATATAAAATCTAGTCATTGTTGTCCTCCATTATTCTTTTTAAAAAAGTTATTATTATTGCAACTGCGATTGCGAAACCGATTGAATTTACGTCTAAATACATGGCCTAGCCTCTAACTGACACGGCGACGCGGCCGCCTTTGGTGTTGATATTTAGATCTATCAGCCCGATACCGATAGTCCCCACGTTACCCCAACTAAATGTAGTTTCCTTTAAGAAATCTACAACTCGCAACATCTGGTAGCGGCTGCC
>Ga0208427_1000115_pt1 | contig 33176 bp, 51 predicted proteins | sample DEB08_DNA_FD_184532 | JGI IMG/M metagenome (GOLD analysis project Ga0208427, IMG submission 184532) | Aqueous microbial communities from the Delaware River and Bay under freshwater to marine salinity gradient to study organic matter... | ecosystem: Environmental > Aquatic > Marine > Coastal ...
ACAATCTTTACAAAACTAGAGATGTTTGGAAACAGACATCATATAATAACAATATTAGAAAAAATTATGCTGGTATTGGTTATAAATATGACCAAACTAGAGATGCTTTTATTCCACCTAAACCTTTTAATAGTTGGATATTAAACGAAGATACTTGTCGTTGGGAAGCACCAGTTGCATATCCTAATGATGGTCAAATTTATAAGTGGAACGAAACTAATCAATCTTGGGATCTAGTAGAATAATTTTTAATTAAGCATCAAAGCTTAATCTTAATCAATAAACACAATCAATAAGGAGTAATAAAAATGTGGAATAATTGGATGTCCAGTTTGGACGATATGTTTGATTACGCAAAAGTAAAAAAACAAGTTGAAAGCTATAATAAAAAAGTTGTTAAATTTTGGAATGATTTTTTCAAAGATTTAACTGGAAAGTTTGAGGATTAAAATATGGTTGAGAGCGACCAACTCATTCAGAAACTTGATAAAGAAGTTGCGCTTATAAGTCAAAGATTGGACACTCTTCAAAATAACCATCTAGCTCATCTAGAAGCTAAGGTGAACGTGATTTTAAAGATTGTCGCTACAGTTGGCGTTCTTGTAACAGGTCAAGTCTTAGCACTATTATTTAGATTTATAGGCTAGTGAAGTTTTACAATAAAGGTATCGCAGCTCATCTGATTACGATGCTTGAGTTGTTAGACGATGACCATTTAATTTTTTCTAATGTCTGTGGTGTAGGTCCAATTGATGTTGTGACCGTTAACATAAAGACAGGCAAGGTCTGTTTCTATGACGCAAAGTCAGATCGTGAAAGCAGACACAAAAAGCGACCATCAACTGAAATACAAAAAAAACTAAAAGTCAAAAATTTCTATGTCAATCTTAGTAAGAGAACAAAGCGATTGGAAGGAAAAGTGGACAAACTTTTCTCTAAATGAATTTAAATGTAAATGCGGTTGTAACCGTGTTGAAGTTCATCCTGATTTGCTAGACTTATTACAAACAGCAAGAGAACGCATTGGTCCTATTATGATTAATAGTGCTTATCGATGTCCAACGCATAATGATAAAGTTTCAAACACAGGTGAGAATGGTCCGCACACTACTGGTTTAGCTTGCGATATTCACGTTAGCGATAGTCAGCATAGAAAATTGCTAGTCACTTTTTTTGCGCCTAGAGTTTATGGCTTAGGAATAGCCAAAACATTTTTACATATAGATTTATTAAGCAAAGCAGATGGTTTCGATATGAGACCTAACTGCTGGTTATACTAATGCCACCACTCAATATTATTGCACCTCTTGCTAAGATGTTATTTTCAACAGTAGATAAAGCTGTTGCCGATAAAGATTTGGCAGAAAAATTAAAGTCTCAATTAAATACTCAACTACTGCAATCGTCCACTCAGGAATTTAAAGCAGCAGCTGCTATTGTTGAGGCAGAAGCAAAAGCCAATTGGTTTGCTGCAAGCTGGCGACCTATGCTTATGTACGTTTTAATTTTTATATTGGTTTGGAATTATATTGTTGGACCAATTGTTAAAGTATTTACAGGATCTGTTATTACTTTTGAATTGCCAAGTGATGTTTGGACATTATTAAACATTGGCTTAGGTGGTTATGTCGTTGGCAGATCAGGCGAGAGTATTGCTAGAACATTAGCAAATAAAAACAATGGCTAAAAAGAAAGCGGCTATTGGAGTTGTTACATATATAAAGAGTGCGCCTCGAAAGCGACCTAAGAGACACGCCAAAAGCTACAATAAAAGAACTCCTCACAGAAAAAGAAACATAGGACAAGGATGAAAGACCAATTAGTAGTATCAGATAAGACTAGGCTCAGTATGCCTATTGCGAATTTAATAGGAATTATTTTTTTGGTTGGATCATCTGTTCTAGGTTGGTCCGCATTAAATAATCGTATCACTGCATTAGAAACTTCTGACCAATTGATGTCCTCAGATTTACTCAAGAAGGCAGAGCAAACTCCTAAGAACTTAGAGATTTATATGTTGATCGAGCATAACGCTAAGATGATTGAAAAGCACCAAGAATTGCTTGATGCAAATATTCATTCTCAAGTGATGATCAAAAACTTAGAGAAAGCTATTGAGAAAGCTGAAACTAATATTGAGTATCTTAAAAATTTAACAAGAAAACTAAATGGTAATAGTCAATGATCCAATTAGTTTTTGCATTGTGTTTATTCATTAATGGCGAGCTTATTGAGCATAGAATACAAAGCTCATTATCTGACTGTTTAAAGAATAAAAGAAAAGCTACTCGCCAAATGGAAATGTCTAACAAATCTTTAATGTGTGGCGAAGTAGAAGCTGAAATTGCTTTAAATGTAGATGGTTCAAAATCAATTAAGAAAATCATCAAAGCCAAGTAGCTGCATTTATTACACGATGCACGGCTGCACATTATTAGACGGTTGCCACTGTAAATAAATTTTTAATTAAATCATTATGAGAAAAAAACGCAAAGTTGTTATTGCGCCTAAGTGTGATTGGTGCAGTAAAAACAATGAAAACTTTATAATCACAGCTAATCATTTAACTTTTTGCCTTGAACAAATCATAGGTAAAGAGCCTACTAAAGACTGTCATACTGCCTACCTAAACAGTCTTAAATCTAAAGTACAAGTTAAGGCTGAGTTACCTGAGATCTCTAAAGAAGAGAGAGCAGTTAACGTTGCTAAACTTGAAGCCTACCGTAAAGAATTGAAACAGAAACAGTTTGCAATTCGTCAAAAATCCTACCGTTAAATCTACCAAATGTATTGTATCGTTTATTACAAAGACCATATCTGGCATTTGTTTACAAACGAAGTATGGCTTACTAGAAAAGAAGCCGAAGATTATGCTAAGCGAGATAACTTTAAAAAAGGTGTAGCTTGGAAAGTTGTTTGGTACGATCCTAAATATAAAATCTAATTATTTATCCTATATAATTGTAGTTTGGTGCAAGAAATCTTGGTGCAAATATATATTTTATTTTCCTATAAAAAGGTTTATAGTGTTCCTAATTGATTTGAGTACGTTAAGTAGTTGTGGTGACAGCACAGAAAATTTGCACCACTATTGCACCAGATCGGTCTTGGGGGTGTAGCTCAGTTGGTTAGAGCGCCTGCCTGTCACGCTATTTAACGCTTTAAATCAAGATAACTTGAAAGGAGCGTAAATATTGAACATCAAATTATCCTATAAAATCAATAGGTTCTCTCTTGGTTGTAATCTGCGTTTTGAAAATTGTAAAATTTTTGCACCAGATCTGCACCAGATTTGCACCAAATTTTTTAGAATAAGCTCATCACACTCAGTCGGTGTAAAATCGTTAGAGTGTTTGCATTGTTACTTAGAGTGCTTGCCAAATAAGCTGAGTTCAATATTAAATATATATGTACAGAGTAACACCTAAAAGAAATGGTTTTGTTGTTCTAAGAACAGCAGACCGAAAGCAAACTCACAAAGGAGCATTTGCTAAAAAGAAAGAGGCTATTGATTATATGAATAGTCTTTATACTAACAAAGCTAAGGCAGATCCTTCGACACTAACTTTTGTTAATGCTTATGAAGCATTCATAAAAGAACGTGAAGAGATCTCTGTTAATCCAGATGTGCTATTAACAGTTAATGGTACTGCTGGTTATCGATCAGACTTTAATAAAAGGATAAAACCTTTTATGGACAAGGACGTTTTATTGTCCTCATTTGATTATGAGGATATGACAACGTTCTTATTAAAGTGTCATAGTGCTGGTCACAATTATAAAACATTAACGCGTACTGTTAGGAACATTAAAACTTTTCTTAACGAAATGAAGCAGAAAGGAAAAAATCCTTGCTTAGATATGCTGCATTTTAGAATAGATAAGTTTCATCAAATTGTACCTACAGATCGATCTGAACGTTTAGAAAAAAATGTTGCTATAATTGATGATGCTACAATCCTAAATATTATGATTGAACTAAACAAAACAAAAGACGTTGATTATCAGTCTGCAATTAGCTTTGCACTGTTTTCAATTTCTTTATTTTTTGGTTTAAGAAAATCTGAAATCAAAGGATTGAAACGTAAAGATGTAATGTTAGATCACAACTTATTAAGCATAAATAAAATATTTATTGCTAGAGAAGGCGGTCTATTACATCGTACTAAAAATGTAGGCAGCTTTAGAGACATTAAGTTTGGACACAAAGAAAAGCTGTTTTTAACTTGGTGGTTAGGATGGTTAAAAGAAAATTATCCTGAGAACGATTGGCTGTTTCCAGCACAAAAAAGAAGCGCTGCTGGTCCTATATCTGACAAAGGTTATTATAATGCTTATTGGCGTACCTATGAAAGATTAGGTTTAGCAAAACTTGAATGGCATAACGGACACTGTGAAGTAATATCTTCACCATTTAAGTCTGCACCTTCTAAAACGTTTAGACATCGATTAGCTACAATACTTATTGATGCTTTAGATAAAGTTGAAGGTATCAATCGTAACTATGTTAAATCAAGAGTAGGACACACTAGGTTTACAACTACTCAAGATAGATACGGTAATCACAATAGGTCTGTTTTAGATAAGACAGCTATTGCTACATCTGATTTGTTATCTTCTAAACTACAAATCAAATATTAATTAATTTAAATAGATAGGCTCAGGAAATATATCTTGAGCCTACTATTATATTTTATATAGTTTTGTAATGGTTAAAATCCTAACAAAAGACCAAGTACAATCCAAATAATAAACAACCAAAACCAAACTCTAAAGATATTACTTGGATCATAAAGGTTACGCATAAGGCAGTTCCTATCTAACCGCCTTACCGAACATATAAAGGAGTGTACACGTACACAAACGACTTACTAATTTAGGTACGATGAATAGCCAGCACTCTGAACCTAAACTAATAAGATTTTTCCAAGAAACATCAGAGGTGGCAACTTGTAATTTCATTCTTTAATTATCTTCTTTTTTAAATCTTCAATCCTTTTTCTTTGATCCTTGATTACAATTAAAAGTTCAGAGTTTTCTTTATAAATATCGTCTCTTTCCTTTTTAATAGTTTTTAATTCATCTTTTAACATTCCAATATTGTGCGCCAACATTCCTTTAGAAAAATCTTTTAGACTTTCCTCGCTTGGAATATTTTTATTAGTAATATCTTCAATCCAATTACTTTTTTGTTTTACAATTTCTTTTATATATGGGTCACTCATTATTCTATTTCCTCTATTTTATCATTTGGAGTTAAGTCATAATTATTTGATGGCTCTTCAATTAAAGCTATCTCTTTTTTTGTTTCTTTAATTATTGCCTTAACGTGATCTTTTGCCTGTTCTAATACAGTAGTTAAATTAGGATAGTTGTTTGGATAAACTCCATAGATATATAAATCATTTATACTTGCAGCTACTCTGGACAAACCTTGATAGCGTCTTTTTAATCTTTGTACTTTACTGTCATAAGGTAAATTATAATCTACCTGAGGAATATACTTTTCATTCATTTATTCTTTTCCATTTTGTATTGTTAATTTTTATTTCTGATACTTTAACTTCTCTTTTTTCAGGTTCATCATTGCCAGCAGCTTGATCTTCATTTGAAAAAGTTTCTTCAATAATCAGAGCTGCATCGGCATTTATGGTTTTTAAAATCTTAGCCATTCAAACCTTTCAATTGATCTTGCAATACAGCTTCATCGTATTGCTTTGTTAAGGTTTTTTGTCTGGCATATATGTCAAAGAACTTTTTACCTACAGGTACGGATCCATCTTCATAAGTGATTTTATTTAATTGGTGCATCTTAGAAATATAATCTTTGTCAAAGAAAGCTTCTAAAGGAGCTTTTAAGATCTCAGATAATTTTAATAGTCTATAAGCACAAACTTGATTTACACCGTTTTCATATTTTTGAATTTGTTGAAATTTTAAATGTAATTTATCTGCTAATTTTTGTTGGCTAAGTCTATTAAGTAATCTTAAAAATCTAAGGTTAGTTCCAATAACTTTATTCATTTGTTCGTGTTCAGCCGTTCTTAATGATTTACAGTGCATTAGTTGCCTCCTTAAATTTTTCTAAAGATTTTTTTATTTCCTCTACAGGTAATGTCTTTGAGTTTTGCATTGTAACTTCAAAACATTGTGGAGTTATTTCCTCAAACTTTTTGCCTTGAGTTTGCATAAAAACAACATCTTCATTTTCTATTTTCTTTACAAACCAAGTACCGTTTAGTTGTGCGTATGGTCCTTTAGTTTGATCAAACATTGTTTGCACTGTTAAAGAGTGCCGTCTTTTTCTAGAGTTCATATTTAAATAAATCCTCCTCTGATTGCTTTTTTAATATAAAGGTTGATAGTACTGCTGCTATTCGAGACGCAGTTTTCTCTGTGAACTTTATCGTTTCACCAAAATTTGCCATAACTTGTAATTCTTTGTCGTGGAACATTTGTATATCCCAGTAAGAACAATCCATTTTCTTTTCAATACTTAAAACAGTTTCAGCTAAAGTTTTCTTTTGTTCCATTAGTTCTCTGTTTTCAGCATTAGGAAATTCAATCACGTTATTTTGATTTCTGTTTTTCCAAGTCATTTAAATAAATATTGTAAAGTTTATTAATGTGTTTCGTTTTGTAAAAAGTGTCATATCCAGCAAATTCAATTTGTAACTTAAACTCATATAGAGACATTGGTTTTTGTTTTTGTTGGAAAGTAACTATCGACCAACGATGACACATCTTCACTGTGAATTTCATCTGCTTGTACCAAGTAGTTAATTGCATCGATGTAACTGTCGTATTTATATTCTTGCATACATCTAATTAATTTAGCCATTGCATACATAAGACAAACTTCGTGCGGTCTAATTTTTTTTCCGATAAGTAAGGACCAAGCATCAGCAATTTTTTGCATTTGCTGATTAAATGATCCGTACTCATCGTTTTTTAATTTACGGATTTTTTTTAGTTCTTTACTGAGTTTTTCTATTTGCATTTGTTTTAAACTCGTCGTGTCCTTTTTGAATAAAGAACTCTACCGTTTTACTCATACTGATAGGCAACTCGAATTTTTTTTGAGATAGCTCTTCAAGCATTTTGTAAGTTTTAAAATTTATGGCTACTGACTTATATTTAAGTGGATCCATAATTTTATGCCTCCAGACTAGCTGGATCGAAAGATGTATTGTTATCTTCCATCGGCTCTACTCTGTGAAAATAATAGTAGTTTTGACCTTGTTCCAGTTTGCCACCACCTTTAGCTTGCGCCTTGTAGGCACCAAACCTATAGCTTTTGCCATTAATAACTATTGAACCTTTAAGATCATAAGAACTTTCTTTGACCTTATTAGTTACTGGTATTGCTAGACCGAGTTGTGGTCTTTCTTTTTTATCACTCATTATTGGATAGCTCCTTTTTGTTTGAGTTGGTTTTTAATTTCAGTGAAACGAACCATAAATTTTTCATAGCTCATTGGATTTTTATTTTTCAAATCCACTAAAAAACTTTTGTTATTAGTTAACCACTGTTGATATGAACCAGCGTGAGATACTGAGTTTAAGTCAGATAAACATTGCTGGATTTTATTGTCTTGCTGCTCTATTGCAGCAGATACTTCGTCTGCACTTGCGATATTGTCATTTGTTATTCCGCAAAATGCTAATGCACGTCCACACGCAGACGTTTCTGCGTTCTCTAATGCACTTGTTTGATTAATTCTTGAGGCTTTTCTGTTTTCCTCAGCATAGCCGGTTGCGATTAATTTATCGTCAACAAATACAGATGCTTTCATAGTTACTGTATTTTCATCAGCACTTACTAATTCAGTTTGAATAGATAGTCTTGAACCTAAGTTACGTCTTGCAACTGCAAGCCTGTGAGCTACTGTTGCGTATTCTTTTTGATGTATATTAATCATTTGTCCTTTAGCGGTATTTTTAAAATCGCTAATGGTGTCAATTAAACAATCACTTTTTATTTTATTGTTAGCCATATAAGAACTGCTCCTATTATTCCGATGACTAATTTAAATATTAGTTCATCTCTTTTTTGTTTTTGTTCAGCTTTGAGCTGTTTATAAAATTCGTAACTATTAAAACTCATTGATAATTCCAAAGTTGTTTTGCGTGTTGTAGTTGTTCAGGATTTAAATTAGACCAAGCAAATGGATGATCAAAATTAGGATCAATCATTGCTACTGCGTGTTTAATAATTTCTTCTTTAGTCAAATTTTCATATTGTGCTAAGATTTTTTCTCTACGTCTAAAAGTATTACAAAGAATTTTAAAACAGTGTTGCAAACCTTCTTGACTTAATTCTCTACAATTGCTGCTATCAAAAATTTTATATTCATCTTTAGTTAAGTAAACCAAGTAAACTGGTACAGAAAAATTATGATAAGCTGCGTACATCGCAACTTGTACTAAATGATTAAAACTAGGTTTGTTTGGTATTTTAGCTGAAATAAAACTTCTATCACCATTAGCTTTTATTTTACCAACTTTGCTCCATATTGTTTTTAACTCGACAATACCAGTAGTGAGAAAGGTTGGGAGAGAACTACCAGCATTGCCAAGTTCAAAATCAGTTCGACCAACGATAGGCACCAATAGTTTAGATTGGGATTGATCAATACTGATTTGTCTTTCACTAACAACGGTATGATGAGAAAGGTTAAGATCATCCATTGCAGCAAAACCATTATTAAGGACCAATAAAAGTTCGTCCACATATTTTTCTTTTTTTTCTCTGTCTTTATCGTCAACAGGTTCGTAAGATTTAAATTCTGCTAATTCTTGATTTATAATTAATTGTTTGTCTGTAGCTTTTAATTTATTTTCTGTAGGTGTTAGTTTTCTTTGTGGTCCAAACTTCCAAATCGTATTTGCATAATAATATTGAAGAACGTTATTACAAAACACACCAGCTTTCATTTGTGCATTCGCTGGTAACAATCTACGCTCTTCTTGAGTTAGGATTATGTATTTGTATAACCAAGCACTATCGCAAATAGATTGCTGAGTAGGTGAGTAATGATTGATTGAAAGTTTTGTAGCAAATAATGGCAAAGCATTTTCATTTAACGGATCGCTTAACTCGTTAAGGTTTTTTGAATTTAAAATCATATATGATGTTATTTAACATCATTGTATAATATTACAATATTTATTGTAGGAAATTACAACGCTTTAACTATTTTAACTACTTTAGCTGGTTTATCTTGTTTCGCCGCTTTCGCCGAGTCGTTCTCAATTGTTTTATTGGAAAGATCAGAATTAAACCATTGAATTAATGCAGCAACAGGTCCATAAAAAGTTTTACCACCAATTTTTTTCATAGGTGGTTTAGCGCCTTTAAATCTTGATGATGAATAATGTTTTAAACTACTTGGCTTTATTCCTAATAATCTAGCTGCTTCAGGTCTGCCTAAAAAATTTATGTCTCTTGCTTTATCCACCTAAGCCTTTTTTTTTATTTTATCCATTTCTTTTAAAGTTTTTAAAAATAAATCTACTGTTTTAGTTAAATCTTTTTTTTCTAATTTTTTTTCTCTAAGAGTTCTTTCTAAATTTGCTAATTGGTTTTTTAATTCATTTCCGTATTCTATTTTTTTGTAATTAGCATTTAGTTCGTGATAGTTATAATCTTTTTTCATAGCATCAGGATTAGTTAAAGAAACAAATGGTGCAATAAAACTAAATTCAATTTTTTGATTATCACAAATTATTTTTTTTGATGCAAAAGGATCAGGATTATAAATTGTTTGTCTGCCTCCTTTTTCTACTATGTAAATACCAAAAAAATATGAAGTACTAGTTAAACCAAAATCTTCTAAAGCGTTATCTTTCATACCAGCAATAACTAATTTGTTGTTATGATTTGAAACATCAACTTCATCTGATCGATAGTAGTAAGCAATTTTGTTATGCAAATAAGAACCATTAGATTTAATCTGAATAGCATTTAAATTTGGTTTATAAATATCTCTAGGAACATTTACATATTGCTCTTGAACAGATCCGTATATTTGACCAATTACATATCTATTTTCTAAAGATATTTCTTTGTAAAGGTCAACGTGACCCCAAACTTTTATTTGTAAAGGATCAAACAATAAATCAACTGGATCACAATTTAAAATTTTTGAATATTCAACTGCTTTATTTAAAGTTAAAGGTGTTTTTGACCTAATTTCTCTAAATACGTTTGCATAATCATTACCAGTTTTTTTTGCAAATTCTTTTGGAGTAATTTTATTTGAAAAAACAAGATCATATAAATTAACGCCTGTGTCCGCTGGTTTGTATGGTGTATTAATTATTGTTTTTAAACCTTTAGTTCTTGCAATAGACCAAGCTCTTCTAAACTCACTTTGGTCAGATAAAATTTTATTTTCTAAAATGAAAACATAAACTTCAGCTGCTGGTCCTGAATATTCTTTACAAGGCTCAGCAGATATTAAACCTTTGTCTTGAGTATAAAATAATCGAACTCTAACTTGATCATCATAGACAGAAACATTTTCTTTTTTTTGATTAGCTTTTTTTTCGTAAAAAAAATCAATTTCAAATCTAACTAATCTTAAAACACCTTGACCTAAAAGAGTTGGACCGCCTTCTGGCAAAACAATCCATTTAGTTTTGATGTTTCTATAAACGCGCTCTTTAGCTGCTATCATTAAATCCTATATATAGCCGATTGTAGAATTTTACAATAGTTATTGTTGACAAATAAGTTTTATTTTGTATTAGGCTAATAATGCCTAGAAATAAGATATATTCAGTGCAAAATTCGCCATTTTCGACGTGGCACAGAAACCATCACGACGGCATTTCTTATACAGATCTTGATGTTTTAGGCTTATGTCCAGCCTGTGCAAAAATCCTTTATCTTGCAGATACTATTTACAATAAAAACAACGATTTTTCAGGTAAATCAAGGTGGTTACAATCACCATATTGCCAAGTATCTGAGGCTTTAAATGTTCCTTATTTTGAGTTTTTTTACACTGTCAATGAAAGCTCAGAAAATAGAGATATTACTGACTTTGTAGTCAAACGAATAAGACCATTCAAAAAGGACCTAATTAAACTAACTCCAGATCAAATGCTTCAATATTTGGAGTACAAATCTTTAGTTGAACACGGACCTGAATGTCCGAGCAAAGACTACCTACTGAAAAGAGTTCAAGAAAACAAATCAAAAAATTTATTTGAAAGAAAATATAAGTATGTCCAGCTTTTATCTTAATGATCCATTAGTTCTTAATGAATTAAAATTAACTAACCAAGATTTTAGAATTTATAGTTATTGTTGCAGACAATTTAACGTTGTTAAGCTTCAATCATATATTCGTTTAGTTAATATTGCTGGTCAATTTCAAATTTCTTTAGAGACAGTACAGCAAAGTATATCTAATTTATCAAGGATCCATATAGACGGTTTGGCATTAATAAAAATTCACGATAACGGAAAATATTTAGTTTTCGATATGCCAAGACACAAACATTTTATTCAATCAATAGGATTTCAAAAATATAATCAAAGCAGAGGATGGAAAGCTTTGAAAGAACATACGCAAGGTTTTGTTAAAAAAAAATATTTATTTCCAAATTTAGATCAACACCAACTGTTTGATAAATTAATCAATTTGCCAAAAGATGAGTTTGATCGAATTAACGATAACGATTTAATGTTTAAATGGGTATATAAAGATGCAAAAAAGTATAGAACGCTTACTTGATGAAAAACTTAAATTAGAAAAGTACATTGTCGAAATACTCGACGATGCTGCTTTTGCTGAGCGTTTTATTGCTAAGCCTAACAATAATAGGTGTCCGTCTATGTTTAAACTGCTTGAGACTTATTATGAAAAAGATGACTGGGCATTTCACGAAAGACCAAAATTAAATTTACGTGCAACACCAAAGCAAATGACAAGATATAACTTTGCTATAGATATTTTATTGTTAATAAAAGATGACATATCAGAAAATCCTAGTAGAGATAGAAAGCTAATGTGGATGCGTGCAAATAGAATGCAGTGGAGTAAATTAGGAAGATATTTTGGTTTACATAGAACAACAATTAAAAAAGTATATGAGAATGTCTTAGATAAATTATCTACTAAATTAAAAAATAACTTTGACAATTTCGACAAATTGTTTATCTATTAATTATATAATCTCAAAAAAATAATTTTCATAAAGTATAAGAAAACATAATAGTTGCACGATTAGAAAACAGCTGTATAATTTTGCTGTATCAAAAAAAGTTTTCTTACAAAAATAAGTTTGAAGTAATTTCTTTTTTACTTTTTTTTCTTTCCAACAGCTAACTTACAAAATGAAATTCAAACCTGATCAGTGCGAAAGCAATACAAGATCAAGTAACTATTCTAAACGATGTTTAGCCAAAGGTTATTATTGTAAAACTTCTAAAAAGTTTAGATGTAAAAATCACGCTGGAATGAGTACAGGTCCACGTACTTTAGAAGGTAAACTTAAATCTTTACAAAATTTAAAACAGTTTAAAAATGTCGAAGGAATTACAACTAACTCAAAGTTTATCAGAGAATATCTGTCAAAAGTTAATGACAGGAAAGCCTTTAACTCAGATCTGCAAAGACAAGGATTATCCAAGCTTAAGCACGATTTATAAGTGGATGAGCCAAAACAAAGAGTTTGCCGCAAGTATTGCCAATGCACGAAAGCAAGGCTGTCAAACATATTTAGATAATATGATTGAAGAGTTAGAACACGCAGACAATAAAAACATTATGGTAGTGCGTGAAAAGTTACATCACTATAGATGGTTAGCTTCAAAGCTATTGCCAATGTACGGCGATAAACAAGAGATCATTCAAGATACAAAGATTGAGATAACGTGGCAACAGCCAGCAAAGATTATTGATGCAAAAGAAATTAAAGATGAATAAGTAATACTTGGGTAGTTTGCGGACACAAAAAGGCTCTCGCACACGTGATGGAGTTCGAGAATAAGAATCATTCTCAACTGCATACTTAATAAAAGTTTTTGCACCAACACTGCACCAAAGTTTTAAATTTATATTGGTTTGTTTGGCTAGAGTGTTTGCCTGACAAGCTATTTACTATCGTAGCGCTATAGAAAAATGTTTTTTCTGCTAGGTACTACACCTCAAATTTAGGTCGCGGTTAGTAGTACGATTATATTCCTATGAGTAACACATTAACACTCCTTGACTTGTTTAGTGGCATTGGAGGTTTCAGTTATGGTTTTGAACGAACAAACAGAATTAAAACAATTGCCTTTTGTGAAAAGGATAAGTTTTGCCAAAAAGTTTTAAACAAACATTGGCAAGGTATAAAAATTTATGACGACATCCGAAACATCAACGGATCAGAAATTAAAGCAGACATCATTACAGGAGGCTTTCCGTGCCAACCATTCTCAATTGCCGGTAAGCGAAGAGGACAAGATGATGACCGTTATCTCTGGAACGAAACTATTAGAGTTGTTGCCGAAACAAAACCAAGATGGTTTGTTGGGGAAAATGTTGACGGCATTATTAACATCGCCAACGGTACAATCTTGCAGCAGATACAAAAAGATTTGGAAGCAGAGAATTTCCAAGTCCAATGTCTCGTTATTCCAGCTAGCGGTATCGGTGCGTGGCACCAAAGAAAAAGAGTTTGGATTATTGGTTACTCCAACAGCAACGCAAATGCCGAAAAGAAGCAAAGAAGCAATGGAAAAGAGGATAGCATTCAGAAAGAGTATTGGTCGAAAGACAGTGCCGTTCAGTTCACTGGAGGAACAAATAACAACAATGTTTCCAACTCCAACGGCAAGCAACGCAATGGATGTAGTCAATCCACCAGAGAACGTGTCACAAAACAGCAAAGGTTGGACAGTGAAAAGAAAAGGAACAGGAACGAAATTTGGAGCCAAGCTGAACGATGTAGTGAACAAGCTATATCGAACACCAACAACATCGGACACAAAGGATATGAGTTACAATCCAATAACTTGCAAAAAACCAAAAAACCAAATCAAGTTGCCTCATCAGGTATTAGAGAACAACAGACTTGGTGGCAAACTCAATCCAAACTTTGTGGAGTTCCTGATGGCATATCCTACGGATTGGACAAAGATCGAGCCAACAGAATTAAATCACTCGGAAACTCAATAGTTCCTGAGATTGCGTATCTAATAGCAACATCAATTTTAAAAGCAGAGGATGGCAAAAAAGAAACTAACTATACCTAACAAATTTAAAAACGTCTCAGCGTTTACTATCACTACGTATAACGGTGAACTTATGATGGTCTTTAATGGATTTGAAGATAACGAAGATATGTCTGAGTTTGCTGATTTTGTTTTTTCAAAGATAGAAATGAAATACTGGGATAAAGACAAAGTGCCGACTGTTCATTAATGATAAACTTTAGTCGTGTTTGGTCTATGCCAAGTCATAGAACATTTACTATAAAACCAATTAAAGAATTTTTATTAAAAGAATTAGGAAATGAATATATTGATCCTTTTCCTTATCCTTTTAAACAAGATGCAATAGAATATTTAAAATCAATACCTAGTAACTCAGTTAATAATCTAGTTTTTGATCCGCCATATTCACAAAGACAATTAAAGGAAAAATATCATAACAACGGTATTGCTTTTGACCACGAAATGAATGCTTCGTATTGGTCTAATTGTAAAAAAGAAATTTCAAGAATTTTAAAGTTAAAAGGCAAAGTAATTTCTTTTGGTTGGAATAGTAACGGTATTGGAAAAAAATACGGTTTTGAAATTTTAAAAATTTTATTAGTTCCTCACGGAGGACAACATAACGATACGATTGTTACTTTAGAAACCAAAATTATTTAATGCAATTACATAATGCCGATTGTTTAAAGGTATTGCCAACGATACCTGTATGAAAATTACAATACCTTATACTCCAAGAAAGCAACAAGCTTTCATTCACGAACAATTAGACAAACATAGATTTTCAGTATTATGTTGTCATAGACGGTTTGGCAAAACAGTTATGCTCATCAATCATTTAATTAAATGTGCGATGACAAACACAAATCATAATCCTCGTTATGCTTACCTTGCACCGACTTATTCGCAAGCCAAGAAAATAGCGTTTGATTATTTAAAACATTACACATCTAAAATTCCAGCAACTAAATACAACGAAACTGAATTGCGTTGTGACTTAATGAATGGTGCTAGGATAATGCTGTTATCATCTGAAAATCCAGATAGCATTAGAGGTATTTATCTTGATGGCTGCGTTATAGACGAAACAGCTCAAGTTAGTTCAGATGTAGTTGATGAGGTCATAAGACCAGCATTAGCTGATCGAAAAGGTTGGTTGTCTCTTTGTGGAACACCAAAAGGAATGAACAATCTTTTTTATGATTATTATTTAAAAGCGCAATCGGATCCAAATTGGTTTTTATATACAGCAAAAGTAAGTGATACAAAATTAATAGATCAAGAAGAGTTAGACGCTGCTTTATCCGTGATGGGTCAAGCAAAGTATAACCAAGAGTTTGAATGTTCCTTTATAGGAAACATAACAGGCTCAATTTATGGTGATCTATTAAATGCGATGGAAGATGAAAAACGGATTACTAGAGTTCCTTATGATCCAAGCTATCCTGTTAATACCGCTTGGGATATTGGTTTTAATGATAGTACTGCTATTATTTTTTTCCAAAATATTGGACACGCTATCAATATTATTGACTTCTATGAGGATAATAACAAAGCTTTTCCTCACTACGCTCAGGTCCTCAAAGAAAAAGATTATGTCTATTTACACCACTACGGACCACACGATTTAGAGCAAACAGATTTTGGTACTGGTCGAACAAGAAGAGAAACGGCTTACCAATTAGGATTAAGATTTAAAATAGCTGACAAGCTACCCATAGAAGATGGCATCCACGCAGTGAAGATGATACTGCCACGATGCAGCATTGATGTCGATAATTGCACTAAGTTAATTAATGCACTTAGACATTATCATCGAAAGTATAACGACAAAAATAGAGTTTACTCTGCTAAGCCAGTTCATTCGTGGGCAAGTCACGCCGCCGACGCACTAAGAACATTAGCAGTAGGTTTAGAAAAAGAAAAATTTATAACAAATAAAAATTTACAAACGGAGTACAAATATGAGTTCAATATTTAGTCCTAAAATTCCTAGTCCACCAGCAATAGTTATGCCTGAGGTTTCCTCTGTGCCTAGCGTTGAGGATGAAGCAAGAAAAGCTCAAGAGGCTGAGGATCTTAGAAGAAGAAATAGAAATCGAGTTGGCAGAAGATCTACGATCTTAACTGACAGTTCTATTGGTTCAATATCAAATTCAGACATTAACAAAGCTACTTTGCTCGGAGGATAAATGGGAGCGGTTACACCTTATACAAAAGTTAAAAGTCCAAACGATCCAAGTTTAGCAAGAATAAAAGCTTATGAAGAGCGAACAGGTAAAAAATATATGGGCTTAAGCTCACCTTTTGCTGAGGACAGAGTTGATGATCTTGCTAGAGCAAGACTTGGTTATACTAAAGTTACAGGTAGAAAAGATTTAAAAGATGTAACTACAACTGAGGCTTATAAAAATTTTACTTCATCACAAAAACAAGAATATAGAAAAAGAAACCCAAAAGACTTTTTGTCTAATCTTTCAGAAGTAACATTAAGTAAAAAAACATTATTAGGAGGTAATTAATTATGGGTGGTTTTAGTCCAGTAGTAAATTTAGCTGAAAAAGTAGGTGTTGTAAAAAAATCAGCTGAGCAACCAAAAGTACAATCTCAAATGTCTGCACCTAAACCGTTAGCAACTCCAGCTGGTCCTACGACTATTGAAGCTGGTTTAACTAAAGGAAAAAGAAGTGGCAGAAAATACGCTCAACTTACATCTTCAACAGGTGTGTCAGGCGCACCAGAGTTAGAATTAAAAACATTATTAGGAGGCTAAATGTCGTTGGTAAAAAATATTAATAGAAGAAAAAAATTAGGTATCTCAAGATCAAAGTCAAAATCAACTATCACACCTAAAGCCTACGCTGCAATGAAGCGTGGTTGGAAAAAGAAAAAATAATGCAAGCTCAAGAATTAAGAAATTTGGCTCGAGAACTAAAGTCAAACTTATCTAGATTAATGGAAAAAAGATCTACGTGGGAAAGCCATTGGCAAGAATGCGCAGACTATACATTAACTAGAAAGGCAGAGATTACAAAAGAAAGAGCAAGAGGCGACAAAAGAAACACATTAGTATTTGATGCAACGGCTATTCACGCACTAGAACTTTTGGCAGCATCTTTGCACGGTATGCTAACATCATCAGCAAACCGTTGGTTCTCACTAAGATATAAGGAAAGCATCTTAAATGAAGATGACGAGGCTAAAGAATGGTTAGAAGATGCCATTGATAAAATGTATTTAGGCTTTGCTCGTTCTAATTTTCAGCAAGAAATATTTGAATGTTACCACGACTTAATTTGTTTTGGTACGGCGTGCTTAATGATCGAAGAAGATAAAGATGATCTTCTAAGATTTTCAGCAAGACACATCAAAGAAATATACATTGAAGAAAATAGTAAAGGTGTCGTTGATAGCATTTATCGAAGATTTAAAATGCCAGTTCACGCAGCTGTACAAAAATTTGGTTTAGAAAATTTATCAAGAGAAGCTCAGAATACTTTTAAGAAAAGTCCATTAGATGATTTAGAATTTTGTCACGTCGTTAGACCAAGAACAATTTATAATCAGAATAAAGCTGATAAGAAAAATATGCCTTATCAAAGTATTTATTTTGAGCATCACATTGGACACATCATTTCTATCGGTGGCTTTAGAGAAATGCCTTATGTGGTTCCAAGATACTTAAAAGCTTCAACAGAAATTTATGGCAGATCGCCAGCGATGAATGCTTTACCAGACATTAAAGTTTTAAATAAAATGGTAGAGGTTTCATTAAAGGCGGCAGCTAAACAAGTTGATCCACCTTTGTTAGTTCCTGATGATGGAATGATTGCACCAATAAGAATGAGTGCTGGATCTTTAAATTATTATCGATCAGGTTCTAGAGATAGAATTGAACCATTAAACATTAATGCAAATACTTCGGTTACATTAAATACTGAAAATCAAAGACGACAAGCAATCTCAAGAATATTTCACGTTGACCAATTATTAATTACGGAAAATAGAAATATGACTGCAACAGAAGTGTTGCAACGTAACGAAGAGAAAATGAGAATACTTGGTCCAGTATTAGGCAGACTACAATCAGAATTATTACAGCCAATGTTACTAAGAGTATTTAACATTATGTTACGTAACGGTGTATTTAGTGAGGCTCCAGAAATTTTGGCTAATCAAGAAATTGAAATTGAATACGTATCACCAATGGCTTTAGCGCAAAAAGGACAAGAGCTTCAATCCTTGATGAGAGGTTTAGAATTGTTTGCACAAATTTCACCACTCGCACCTGTTCAAGATTACATTGATGAAAACGGTTTAGTAAAACAAATAATAAATATTTTAGGCTTACCAGCAAAAATGATTAAGTCTGACAAACAAGTTCAACAAGTAAGAGAAGAACGAGCAGCAGCTCAACAACAACAAATGCAAATGATGCAAGCGATGCAAGAAAGTCAAATTGCTAAGAACGCTGCACCAATGGTTAAAGAAGTAAATAATGGATCCGCAATTTAAAAAGATAAATCAATTAAAAGCAGATTATAAATTTATATTTAATACCGAAGAAGGCAAAAGAATTTTAGACGATCTCAAGAAGAGATGCCACTTCCATAACACAACCCACGTTAAAGGCGACAGTCACGAAAGCGCTTTTTATGAAGGTCAAAGATCAATGGTTGTCTTTATGGAAAATTTAATAAATCAAAAATAAATAGGAGTACTATGAGTGATCAGACAACTGAGCAATCTGCTCAATCTGAACAACCAACAGCCGTTGTTCAAGATAATCAATCTCAAGCAACTGCTGAGGTTCAAGGCACTGTTTTAACTGGAAAAGAAACAATCCAGCAAACAGAAACACCTAAGGAAATAGATTTTAAAAGTCTAATACCTGAGGAATACAAAGAAGAAAAAGCACTATCTAATTTTAATAATATGGAGGATTTACTGAAAAGTTACCTTCACGCACAAAAAATGGTAGGTGCAAATAAAATCGCTGTACCAAATAAAATGGCTACAGAGGATGATTGGAAAGAAGTATTTAAAAAATTAGGCGCACCTGAAAAGCCTGATGATTATAAATATTCTTTTAAGGAAGATGAAATAAATCCTGAACAGTTAAAATCATTTAATGAAACAGCACACAAATTAGGTTTACTACCTAAACAAGCTGAAAGTTTAATAAAGTTTTATCAAGAAATGAATAGCGTGGGTGAGCAATCTAAATTGCAAACTGCACAGGCTAAACAACTTGAAGCAGAAAGTTTATTGAAAAAAGAGTTTGGCGCTGAATATGGTAAACGTTTAGATCAAGCAAAACGATTAGCTAGTGAAACGTTTGGTAAAGATTTATTAAACAATACAATCTTACAAGATGGTTCACGATTAGGCGACAATGTTGAAATCATTAGAGCTTTTACGATGCTCGCAGATAAATTATCTGAGGATGAAATCGTTAAAGGTGATGACGTTGGCTATATGACAGCTGGACAAATTGAAAAAGAGATTTCACAGCTAACTGAGGAAGGCTCTGCTTATTGGAATAAAAATCATCCTAATCACCGTAAAGCGGTAGAGGAAGTTTATAAACTAAGACAGCAACTCAATGGCTAAACCAATTGAAGATATTGCGTTGGAGTGTTTAAGGTTAGCAACAGAGTTTGGACCTGAAACACAACGTATCGAACCTTTGCAAACAGCAAATGAATATTTAAATTGGGTTTTAAAAGTTTCACAGAGAAAACCTTGCGAATGCAAGACCTCTAAGAAAAAAAGTCTAATTGCAGACTTAAAAGGCAAAGACAAGAACCTCTAACGAGGACAATCAAGTCGATCAATCAACAATCAACAACAATCAAAAGAGGAGGATTAGAAAATGTCTAATCAAATCACAACTGCATTTGTTCAACAATATTCGAACAACGTGCAAATGCTTAGCCAGCAAAAAGGCTCACTCTTACGGAATGCGGTAGATGTTGAGAGTGTAGTAGGCAAAAATGCTTTCTTTGACCAAGTTGGTAAAGCAACTGCGGTTAAAAGAGTAAGCAGACACGCTGATACTCCACAGATCGACACTCCACACTCTAGAAGAAGAGTAACTCTAGTTGACTACGAATACGCTGACTTAATCGATAACCAAGATAAAGTTAGAATGTTAATAGACCCAACTAGCTCGTATGCGCTTGCAGCAGCTTTCGCTCTTGGTCGTTCAATGGACGATGAGATCATATCTGCAATAAGCGGTACAGCGTACTCTGGTGAAACAGGATCAACTTCTGTTCCATTAGGAGCTGCGCAAAAAATCACAGAAGCTGGTACAGACGGCTTAACAATTGCAAAACTAAGAAACGCAAAAGAAATCTTAGATAGCGCAGATGTTGACCCATCAATACCTAGATATATTGCTGTTGGACCAAAACAAATTTCTGATTTGTTAGGAACAACTCAAGTAACTTCTAGTGATTTCAACACAGTTAAAGCTTTAGCAAATGGCGAAGTAAATTCGTTTTTAGGCTTTAACTTCATAGTCTCTAACAGACTTTCAAAAACTGGAAACCTTAGATCAAACTTAGTTTGGTGTATGGACGGTATCAAACTTGCAGTAGGACAAGATCTTATTTCAAGAATAGATGAAAGAGCTGACAAAGGCTATGCAACTCAAGTTTATAACTGTATGTCAATCGGCGCAACTAGAATGGAAGAAGAAAAAGTTGTGACTATTGAAAGTTATGAAGCGTAATAGGAGGAAACTATGGCTAGTGTAAAAGGAACAAACATTACTAACATTGATGCTGAACCAGTTGTAAAAGTGGACAGCTCAGAATGGCACGGTAATTTAAGAGTTCAATACGACAGTTATGAAGCTTCTTCTTTAGCTTCTGGCTCTGACATTAAAGTTGCTAGATTACCTCAAGGTGCAAAAGTGTATGACGTTATTGTTCACTTCGACGCTTTAGGTGCATCTACAACTATAAAAGTAGGCGACAGTGGTGATGACGATAGATATATCGCAGCTACTTCAACAGCGTCTGCTGGTCAAATGTCTATGTCTCAAGAAGGTGCAATCGCTGGCTTCGGCTACGAAAACACTGCTGAGACAGATGTACTCTTAACAACTGGTGGTGCTTCAATCACTGGAACAATTAAGACAGCAGTTATCTACTCAGTAGAGTAATCACACTGCAATTAGGCTAGGCGGCATAATCTGCTGCCTAGTCAATCAATCGATGTTTAAAAGTTTTGTAATTATAGCGATAGTTTGTTCGCCGTACTTTGAATGTATGCAGTATGAGCAAAAAGAAAAAAAGTTTTTTAGATCTTATGAAAAATGTATGGCTGAAAGTAAAATTATTGGCGATCAAATTTATAAGAATTTAGTTCAAATAGGAATTCCATTTAGATTAGAAATGAATTGTGAGGAAAATAAAAGATGGCAAGCGTAGTAGATATAGCAAATAGTGCATTAAACTTATTAGGTGCATCAACAATTACGGCATTAACAGATGATAGTAAGAATGCTCGTCTTTGTAATCAAAGATATGAACCAGTAAGAAATAGAATATTTAGATCACACTCTTGGAATTGTTTAACTAAAAGAGTTCAATTAGCTCAAGACAGCACAGCGCCTGTTGTAGAATTTTCTTATGCTTACACTTTGCCTAGTGATTGTTTAAGAGTTTTAAAAATTCATACTGGCACGACGGACAGTATTGCCGACAGCATAGATTATAAAGTTGAAGGCAGAAAAATTAAAACAAACGAAGGTACGGTTTATCTAGTTTATATAGCGCTGATTACCGATCCAAACGAATATGATGTTTATTTACAAGAAGCGATTAGTTCAGCATTAGCAGCAGATATTGCTTATGCCGTTACCAATAATGCTACTCTAGCAAACAATTATCAAACGATAGCTGATGAAAGATTAAGAGAAGCTAGATTTGTTGATGCTACTGAAAATTCTTTAGGAACGATTGAGAGCAACGAATTTACTGATGCGAGGTTATAATGCCTAGAACAACGCTTGCACTTACAAGTTTTGTTTCAGGTGAATTAGGAGCCAAGCTTGATGGAAGAACAGATTTTGCTAAATACAGTACAGGCTGTAAAACATTACAAAATTTTTTAATACATCCGCAAGGTGCTGCTACCAGAAGAGTTGGCACTCAATTTATTGCAGAAGTTAAAGACAGTACAAAGAAAACAAGATTAATACCTTTTGAATTTTCTACGACACAAACTTATGTTTTAGAGTTTGGTGATCAGTACATTAGATTTTACAAAGACAAAGGACAAATTTTATCTGGTGGATCTGCTTATGAAATTTCTACACCTTATTTAGAAGCAGAATTATTTGACATTAAATTTGCTCAGTCTGCCGACGTTATGTACATCGTACATCCAAGTCATCCAGTACAAAAATTAAGTCGAACTGGACACGCAGCGTGGAGTTTAGATGAAGTTGTCTTTACTGACGGACCTTATTTAGAACCAAACACAACTGCTGTTACAATGACACCGTCAGCAACCACAGGATCAGGCATTACGATTACTGCAAGTGTAAGTACATTTCTGTCAACTGATGTTGGTAGATTAATAAATTTTTCAAACGGTTATGCAGAAATAACAGCTTATACATCAGGAACTCAAGTTACCGCAGATGTTAAAAGTGATTTTGATAACACTACTGCTACTGTAGATTGGAAGCTTGGAGCATTCTCAACGGCAACTGGACATCCATCAGCAGTAACATTTTTTGAACAACGATTAGTTTTTAGTGGCACAACAGCAGAGCCTCAAACATTATATTTTTCTAAATCAGGTGATTATGAAAATATGACAACAGGCACAAATGCAGATGATGCTATGGTTTACACGATTGCTTCAAACCAAGTAAATGCTATTCGTTATTTAAAAGCACAACGAACTTTAATCATCGGCACAACTGGTGGTGAGTTTACAGTTTCAGCAGATGGAACAGATGCAGCAGTAACACCAACGAACATTACTATTAAAAGACAAAGTTCTTATGGTACAGCAAATGTAGATGCTCAACTTGCTGGTAACGCAATTTTATTTTTACAAAAAGCAAAAAGAAAAATTAGAGAGTTAGCTTATAACTTTGATGTTGATGGTTACCAAGCTGCTGACCTAACGATCTTAAATGATATTGTTACTAAGTCAGGAATAAACGAAATGGCTTACCAACAAGAACCTGACAGTATTTTATGGTGCGTTAGAGAAGATGGAGTTTTAGCTGGTTTAACTTACCAACGATCTGAGAATGTTGTTGCTTGGCATAGACACATTTTTGGTGGATCCTTTAGCTCAGGCAATGCCGTTTGCGAAAGTATTGCAACAATCTCAGGTGTTTTAACTGAGGATGAACTTTGGGTTATTATTAAAAGAACTATAAATGGCGCTACTAAACGTTATGTTGAGGTCTTTTCTGACTTTGATTTTGATGAAACCACAGCAACTGATTTTAGGTTTTTAGATAGTCATTTAACTTACGATGGTGCAGCTACTACAACATTAAGTGGTTTAGGTCATTTAGAAGGACAAACCGTTTCAATTTTAGCAGATGGTGCAACACACGCTGATAAAACAGTTAGTTCAGGTTCAATTAGTTTAGATCGTTCTACTGAAAAAGCAGTGGTTGGTTTATCTTATGACAGTATTCTACAAACAATGCGAATTGAAGGTGGAGCTGCCGAAGGAACTTCGCAAGGTAAAACAAAAAGAATTTCAAAAGTTGTTTTAAGATTATTTGAAACAGTTGGTGTAAAAGTTGGTCCATCATTAACAGAATTAGAAACAGTACCGTTTAGAACTTCATCAGATCCAATGGACACAGCAGTTTCTACTTTAATAGCTGGTGATAAAGAAATTGAATTTAGAGACGATTATAATACGGACGGATTTATCTTTGTAAAACAAGATCAACCTTTACCACTTTCTGTATTAGCGATTTATCCGACAGTCGTAACAAGTGATGGCTAATTATAAAATTGTTCCTTATCAACGTCTGCACGGCGATTATATGATGTCGATTGGAATGAATGATGAGTTAATGGATGATGATAACAGTTATAAAGAAAATAGGATCGACGTTCCAATACCTAGTATGGCTTTTACTTTATTGTATGACAATCAGCCTATTGTTAGCGGTGGCGTTTTTCCTCTTTGGTTTGGTGTGGCTGAAGGATGGGTGCTTGCAAGCAAAGAGATATTTAAACACAAAATTAAAGCTGCATCTTTAATAAAAAAAAGAACAGACTTAATTTGTCAAAATAATAAAATTTATAGATTGCAGACGACTGTTAAAGAAAACTTTGAAATGGGTTTGAAGTTTGCAAAATTTTTAGGATTTAAGAACGAAGGTCTTATGGAAAAGTACGGACCTAATCAAACAAACTATTACAGAATGGCGAAGATATATTAAGATGAGTGCTATAGGAAATATTGTTGGTGGTATAGGTGCAGATGCTTTAGGAAAGTACAATCAAAGTGTTTACAATCAACAAGCAGCATTAGCTAAACGTAGAGCAGAAATAAGCAAAGCTACATTTAATCAAGTTACCAAACCATTAATTGAAAAACAAAACAATCGAGAATATTCAAATTTTTTTGTTAGCATTTTAAAAAGTGGTGTCGAGTTTAGAGAAGGTGACAGTCCTTACTTAGCTGCTTTAGAATTTAAAGTTAACCAAGCTACTGATTTAGCAATTGCTGAGTTTAATGCTGAAATGGATTTTAACGATCAGCTTAATCAATCTTTATTATTACAAGCTAAAGGTGCTGGCGAAAGATTTAGTGGTCAGATGACAAGAAATGCAGAGTTTGCAAAAGCAATCGGATCAGCTGGCAGTAGTTATTATAAAACAGGAAGTTTATTAGGATAATGGCTGTACTTAAAATTTATCAAGTTCAAAACAAAGTTAGACCTCCTGAGGTTCCACAAACAGGATCTTTAACTTTACCTTTATCTTTAGCTACTAATTTAGGCAAAGGCATTGGATCTATTGGTCAGATCATTGAAGATGTTGCACAGACGAATAGACAAGAAGAAGAGGCAAACGAAACAACAGAAATCATTAGCAAACTTAATCCTAAGATAGCTGAGATTTATAACAAGTACTCTACAGGCACAAAAGTTCAGGAAGGCGTTTTAGCATTTAATAATGACTTAGCTAACATTGAGTTTGATGCCTCAAGTAAAAACGTTAAGAGAAAAGTCGATAAATATTTAAGAGATCAAACATTAGACTTAGGTTTAAATTTATCTAAAAAAATAATTAATAATTCTGTTGAGACTTCAAAACTAAATAAGGACAAAGAGTTAAACAGTTATATTTTTGATATGACGAGTGATAGCGCTCTTAGAAGAAGTACTGGAACAAGAAATTATAACACTTTTTTTTCTAATCCAAGTAATCAAACTTTTTATGGTCCAGCAGCTTTTGAAAAATTAAAAGAAGAAAAAGATAGTTTATATGTTGCTAACGTTTTAATTAAAGGCATAGATAATGGTAACGTTGATGTAGCTGATCCAAACGTAGTTAAAGAAATTAAAGAGCAATTTGGTGACTTAGGTGCAGAAAGATTTTTAAAGTATGGTCGTACTAAAACTATTTCAAATATTTTAAATCAAGAAGAAGCAGAAATTAAAAAACAAAAATTTGATACGGAAACTCAATTAAATAATTTTGCAACAGTCATAAATGAAATTAATTTAGCCATTGATGATCCAACAAAGAACAAACCATCTTTAGATCAAATTTATGATGTATATAATCAAAATGGTTTAAATACAGTTCAGTACAATGCTTTGTTAAAATTTTATCATAATCCTAATAAACAGTCTGATTTAGATATTGCCGATTTAATTAATTCTCAAATAGCAATTGCACAATCAGCAAACGAGTTAGATCAAATCATTTCTGATTTAAATTCCAACAAATCAATTCTTGAAGGTATGAACCCAAAAGATGTTGTGATGTACAAAGGAATTATTGAAAAATATAAAAATGATAAATTAGGCAAATCAAATTACGATAAATTTAAAGAACAAATTAAGTTATCTATAAAAGACGTAAACTCTCTTTCATTTATAAACGATAGTTCAAAAGTAGCTGAAACAAAAATTAAATCTAATAATGCTATAGAAAGTTATAATTCATACATAGTTAATGAAAGATTATCACCTGAGGAAGCTTATTTAAAAGTTATTACTAATATTAGTGAAAAGGATTTACCTGAGTTAACAGACTTGCCTCAACCAATTGGATTTAAGTTAGTTGATGTTCAACAACTTATTAATAAAAATCCAGAGGAAGGATTTAACGATCTTTATAAGAAAGCCATTGAAAAATTTTCTAAAGATAAAAACATATCTGATTATAAAACAAACATTAGAAACTTAGATTTAATCAAAGACGTTTATCAAGTTAGAAAAAGATTTGAGAACGTTTCAAACTTTAAAGTACTAGGTAAACTTTCAATATCTAAAAAGTCTATGAACGAAGGTTAATATGGATTTAATTGATTTTTATTTAAATATTCAAAAAGGTGAAAAATTATACTCGGATGAAGGCTATAATTTATTAAAGAATAACAACATAGATCCAGCATTATACGTTGATGAAGAGCCAGATGTTGAAGCTGGTCCTATTACTTTTGGTGAAGTTAAGGAAGAAGAAAAAACAGACTTAGCAAATGATGTAGTTGATTTTGTGAAAAGTATGCCGAAAGATATGATTGTTAGTTTTACTAAAGGCATCACCAATGGATTTGATTTTGTAAATAATGTGACAAACTTTGTTGGCATTAATCCAAATAGTTCATACGAGTTTGTTAAAGATAAAATTGATAACCAATTAAAACGACTTGATGAATTAGATAAAGACAGTCCATTAGTATCTAAAATGTTAGCAGTTGCTGGACAAGATGCTGCTTATACCGTTCCAATATATAAAAAATTAAAAGCAATTGGATTGCCACAACAATACAGATTACCTATTTCTTTTGCTTTAGGAACAAGCCTAGCTTTCAATAAGAGTGATAGTTTTTTATTAGATACAGAAACAATTAAAGATTTTAAAGAATTTATAAATTTACCGAAAGAAACCTCAGCTGAGGAGTTATTTGATAAAGGAGTTCAGTTAATCGAGTACGGTGGAATGGGATTTGCTTTTGACAAATTATTTCCAATTCTTAAAGCAATAAAAAGATCTAACTGGCAACAAAACGCAATCACTGTTGGTGGCGCTACTGCAAGTGGTGAGGCAGCGAGTAAGCTTAATGAGAATGTATCAGAGAGTATAGAAAACAATATTATTTCAGAAACAACAAAAAAATAGTAAAAAACATTTATCCTCACATATTTGTTTTTTTTCAAAAAAGGAAATTCACTAATGGTTAACGTTAGACAAATTGGTAAACAATTTACCAAAGAAGAAGGTAAAAATCTTTTAGACGATGCACAAAAAATTATAGATGAAAAAATTTTAGGTCCTAAGTTTAAAAGAAATAAATTACTAGATACTGATAAAAAACAAAAAGTTACAATTGATGGTCAAGCTGAGGAAGTTGTTGACGGTCAATTAACGACTAAGGTTAAGACTAAAGTTGACGTTCCTAAACCTGATGAGAGAGCAGACCAAATTTTATATAAAATTAAAGCTGGTGGAAAGATTACACCACAAAAGCTAGATGATTTTAATATTAATAAAATTCAGTCTAAAGAAGATATTTTAAAATTCATTGATGAAATTTCTGAAAGTTACAAAAAAGATATTGGTAACAGAAAAAGAAATGTTCAAACTAATGAAGCAACTAAAGCCTTAGCTGATATATTACAAAAAGATCAAACTAAGTTATCAGCAACATTATTAAATTTAAAAAAAGGCGATACGCTTAATGCTGAATATATTTTAGCAACAAGAGAATTAGTTGAAGCCTCAATGGCTAAGCTAGATGAATTGGCTGTAAAAGCTATATCTGGCACGCCTGATGATGTCTTGAAATATAGACAACATATGGCTTTAACTTCGCAACTACAAAAGATTTTAAAAGGCGTTCAAACAGAAACAGCTAGAGCCTTACAACAATTCTCAATTCCAACAAGAACTAAAAAATTCACTAACGTTAATTTAGATGAATTAAACAAAACAGAATTATTATTAGAACTTGGTGGTGAAGAACAAATTAGAGGTATGGCTAAGGCGTACCTTACAGTTCAAACTAAACAAGGCAGATCTAAACTTGTTGAAGGTGCTGGCTTAACTACAAAAATTTCAGAAGCTTTCTCTGAGGTTTTTATTAATGCTATTCTTTCTAATCCATTAACACACGTTAGAAACACTGCTGGTAACTGGATTACTCAAGGCATCATTCAATTAGAAAGAGGAATTGAAAGTAAATTATTTAATAACGCTCTTGCTGGTGGAGTAGCAGAGTTTGAAGATCTTGCTAAAGCTTACGGTAGAACTCAAGCCACAACTGAAATGTGGGCTGAAATGGGTAGATCTTTAAAGAACATTGATAAGATCGAAAGTTTTATTGCTGGTAACAAAGCAGAAGTTCGACAAGGTAAATTTACAGCAGAAAATTTTAATGCAGCAGAAGGATCAGTGCTTGCTAACTTTTTAGATTACGGCGGCAAGATTGCGACGCTTGGCAGAATACCAACTAAACTTTTAACTTACTCAGATAATTTTTTTAAAAACAGAGAATATAGATCTGAGGTTTATGCTTTAGCATACAGAGATACAGTTAAAAAAGTTAGAGAAGGAATTTTAAAGAAAGAAGATGCACCAACTTATTTAGCTGATTTAGTTGTTAATCCAACTAAGCAAATGGTTGAGCAAGCTAAGGAAGCTACACTTTATTCAGTGTACCAAACTAAATTAGGTACTCGAGGTGATTTCTTAGATGCTGGCGCACATTTACAAAAATTAAAAAATAATACTGGCGTTTTAAATTTCTTTGCTAATTATTATTTACCATTTATTCAAACACCAACTAACGTTGCTGGGTTTGCTTTAGAACGTACTCCAGGTTTAAATTTACTTTTAAAATCTTATCGAGACGATTTATTTTCAAACGAACCAGCACGTCAAGCTAAAGCTAAAGCAAAGATGATGTTAGGTGCAAGTTTTTATACAACTGTTATGGGGATGACTTATGGTGGTTACGCGACAGGAACTTCACCTGAGCTTGGCACTATGTTTAAAGCAGATGGATCTAAATTTGCTTTAAAGAAAGCTTTAGGTGTTGGTGATGGTACTATTAATATTCCTTACGGTGATGAGACTTATAGAATTTCTGTAAGAGACGTTTTATTTGATCCAGTTGCTATGATGTTTAAACAAGCAGCTGACTTAGCAAAAATTGCTGAAATGGGTTTTTCAGATAATGATCAATGGCAAGATTATTTAAAAGTTTCGTCTGCACTGATTTATTCTTTTGGTGAAAACTTGGCTAGCAGTACTTTTATGAGTGGTGTTGGTAAATTTATAGAAGATTACCAAACGTTTGAGCAATTAGGTTTACAAAAAGGTGCTGAACGATGGGGTCAAAAAGTTGGAACAAGTTTTATACCAACAATATTTAAACAAGGTGCAAAAGCTGTAGATTTATTACAAGGCGAAACTAATCAAAGGCTTGCTGTTGAGTTTAATGAATATGTAAAAAAAGCTCTTGGTTATAATGAATTAAATACGGAATACGATATTTATGGTGAGCCTGTAGAACGTTGGGGTACTTGGACAAAAGAAAAAAAAGGACCACACTTAGACGCTCTTAAAGAAACACAAACAGAGGTCTTGCCAGTAAGAAGAGCAAAAACATTTACTAAAAATAATTTATCAGTAAACGTTGAATATACTTCTGATGAATTAAGATTTTTACAAAAACGATCTGGCGATTATGCAAGAGAGAATGTTAATCAATTATTAGAAAATTCTGAATACTTAGAGGCAGAAGATAATTTTTACAAACAGGCATTAATTAAAAAGGCATTTCAAGCTGCAAGAGAAACAGCTTATGGTGATTTAATTGGCAGTGGTCCAAATCCATATTCAAGCTCGGAAGAAACAAGAAATAGAATTGAATTAAAAGCTCAAGAGTTATTTGAGCAAAAAATCTTAACTAATAATTTAGGAAAACCAATTTTAGGAAATTACTTTGGTGAAGAATAAAAATGACAATTAGCACAACAACAATAAAGAATAGTTATAGCGGTAATGGTTCTACTAGCGCATTCACTTATACTTTTAAAATAACAGATCAAGACGACATTGAAGTCTTAATAAGGAGTTCAAATGGAACAGAAACCACAAAAACGATTACCACTCATTATACTGTTAGCGGTGTTGGCAATGCTGGCGGAGGAACTGTTACATTCACTGCTGGAAACATTCCTACATCTACTGAAACTGTTGTTTTAAGAAGAGCCACACCTCAGACGCAAGGTTTAGATTTAATTGAAAACGATCCACTTCCAGCTAATTCTTTAGAAGATGCTTTTGATAAACTGACATCTATATCGCAAGAGTTACAAGAAGAAGTTGATCGATCTATAAAATTTTCAAGAACAAATACATTTACTTCATCTGAATTTACAGTTGATGCAAGTAACCGTGCAAACAAGATTTTAGCATTTGATGCTAATGGTGAGATTGCAGTTACGCAAGAATTAGGAACATACAAAGGAAATTGGTCTGCTAGTACATCTTACAGTGCTAGAGATATAGTAAAAGATACATCAAACAATAATATTTACATTTCAAATACAGCACATACTTCATCTGGTTCACAACCTTTATCTTCAAACACAGATAGTGCTAAATGGGATTTATTAGTTGATGCAGCATCCGCAACTTCATCAGCATCTGCGGCAGCAACAAGTGCTACTAACGCATCTAACTCAGCTACAGCAGCAGCAGCAAGTGCAGCAGCGGCAGCGACAAGTGAAAGTAATGCTTCAACATCTGAAAGCAACGCTTCAACAAGTGAGACGAATGCAGCAAGTTCAGCTTCATCAGCTTCAACATCTGCAACGAATGCTGGAAATTCTGAAACAAATGCAGCTACCTCTGCAACAAATGCAGCAAACTCTGCAACATCAGCTTCAAGCTCAGCAACAACTGCAACATCGCAAGCAAGTGCAGCAAGTACATCAGCGACTAACGCAGCAACCTCAGCTTCAAATGCTTCAACATCAGAAACGAACGCAGCAAGTTCAGCTAGCACAGCATCAACGGCAGCTACTAACGCTGGAACAAGTGAAACCAATGCAGCCTCATCAGCAAGTGCTGCATCAAGTTCAGCTACAAGTGCAGCCTCATCTGCAACAGCAGCACAAACTGCTCAAACAGCAGCTGAATTAGCTTTAGATAATTTTACAGATATTTACTTAGGTGATTTTTCATCAGCACCAACAGTAGATAATGATGGCGATCCACTTGCTGTTGGAATGATGTACTACGATACAAGTACAAACCAATTAAAAATTTATTCATCATCAGGTTGGCAAAACGCTGGTTCATCTGTTAACGGAACATCAGGCAGATACACTTACACAATATCAGGTACGCCATCTTCGGTAACTGGAGTTGATGATAGCGGAAATACTTTAGCTTATGACGCTGGCTATATTGACGTTTATAAAAATGGTGTGAAGATGGTAAATTCAACTGATGTAACAGTAACATCAGGCGATACAGTAACTTTTGCATCAGCTTTAGCTGATGGCGACATAGTTGATATTGTAACTTTTGGAACTTTCAATGTTGCAACAATCGATGGTTCAGCAATCACAACTGGAACTATCAGCTCAGCTAGATTACCAACAGTACCTACAACAAAAGGTGGAACTGGTTTAACAAGCATTGGATCAGCTGGTCAGGCATTAAAAGTTAATTCAGGTGGAACAGCTTTAGAATTTGGTGATGTATCAGTTTCTTTATCTTACACTAAAGGAACATTCACAGGTGATAATTCAACGACAGCTTTTACCATTGATAGTGGTAGAGCAGTAGATGACGTTTTAGTTTACGTTAATGGTTTTTTATTAACTCCAACATCTGACTATACTATTTCTGGTACAACATTAACTTTTGTTACAGCTCCAGCTACATCTGCTGAAATTGTTGTTAGATACTTACCATTAAATAATAGTGGGGTTTACACTAACGATACAGCAACAGGCGATAACTCTACTACTGCATTTACAATAGACAGCGGCAGAACTGTTGAGGATGTTATCGTAACTGTGAACGGAGTAACTTTAGTTCCAGCAACAGACTATTCAATTTCATCTACAACATTAACTTTTACAACTGCACCAGCAAGTTCAGCTGAAATTTCAGTTAGATATTTGAGGTTAAATTAATGGGTATTATAACAAGATCAGCAGCAAACAACATAACAACTGGTGGAGTAATCTTACCAGCTGGTATTAATGATGCTTCTGTTGCAAGTATAACTGCATTGGCACAAGTAAGTGTTAGTGATGGTATTACTTTAATCTCATCACAAACTGCTAGTTCATCTGCTTCATTATCCTTTACTACTGGAATAGATAGTACATATAGAACTTATTTGTTTAAGTTTATCAGTATACACCCAGCTAGTGGTGGTAATTTTCAATTTAATATGAGTACAGATGGTGGTTCAAACTATAATGTAACAAAGACCACTACAGCTTTTAAAGCACAACATTCAGAAGCAGGTGCAAATGAGAGTTTAAATTATGATGCTGGTTTGCATTTAATACAAAGTACAAGTTATAAAAATCTTGTAGAAAATACTGGTGCTGACGCAGATTTGGGTTGTAGCGGATATTTATATTTATTTAATCCATCATCAACTACTTATGTTAAACATTTTATGTCAACAACTTCTATGACAAATGGAGTATTACCTAGAGCAGATGTTTGGTATATGGCTGGTTACG
>Ga0208427_1000124_pt1 | contig 32503 bp, 46 predicted proteins | sample DEB08_DNA_FD_184532 | JGI IMG/M metagenome (GOLD analysis project Ga0208427, IMG submission 184532) | Aqueous microbial communities from the Delaware River and Bay under freshwater to marine salinity gradient to study organic matter... | ecosystem: Environmental > Aquatic > Marine > Coastal ...
ATAAGTATCAGTTCCTAAACTTGGAACTGAGTCTAATCTAAATCTATAATGTTGAGAGTTTCGTGCTGTAGTAAATTGATATTTATCAAGTATTCTAAATGTTCCAACAGAAGTCCATGTAGAGCCGTCTGAAGATTTTTCTACAGTTACAGATTGTCCTTCCACAAAGTTTGTATGGTCATCAGAAGCGCCAAGAACTGAATCAGGCACATAAGTCCCATCATAGTTATGACATTCTAATATCTTTCCTTTTACAACATATTCTACCTCTGGTACAGTAGTTTGATCGGCATCTATAGTAAACTTCATTACTGCATAAGCAGTATCTAGAAGTTTGTGATTTGGTGACCAATAAGCTTCATTTCCTGAATAATAGTCAGCTTGTCTTTTAAAACCATTTGAAGCAGCTATTGTAACAAGATTATTATCAGCATCTTGTTGAGTTCTACCTGAATAAAAAGTAAAGTGCATTGAATAAGGATGATTAATAGAAGCAGTTTCTCCATGTTGTAACCCTTCTGCACTATCACTTACTGAAATTTCAGTTATATCATTTTCATTATAATTTGAATATCTGCGAGCATAAGATTTTACTGATTTTTCTGTTGTGGTATATTTAGATTGTCCATAATCATAAAGATGTTCTTCATCCTCGTAATGTGTATAATTTCTACTTCCTGTTACAACAGCTCCTCCAAGAGTTCCTCCTTGGTCTGCTCTTCCATAACATTGTAATTGATTACTATCTGAACCTGAAGCAGAAGTGTTTCTTACATCATAATCTGATTTATCTATACAAACAAGAGGAGCACTATCAATATAAAGATTATATATTCCATGATTTTCTCCTTCTGAAATTGCATACACTACATATACTTCTTTTGAATTATTTGACTTTGTATCCGCAAAAATTGGAATACCGTTTACTCTTTGAACACCATATACTACAGGAAGATATTTACCTTGTAAAAATATACTAAGATCAACTTCATTGTCGACTTGAACTTGTTTTTCAACCATGGTATATTTTTTCTGTCCAAGTAACCCAGCAAGTCCACCTCTTCTTTTGCTTTTCATTTCATATTCAGTTTGTGTTGTTTGATAAACTGCTATAGTATTTAAAGAAGTTTCTGCATGTAAAAAGCCTAAGTCATAAGCATATTCAGGTCTATCTGCTAAGTCTGGATTTGGTTTTCCATTTGTATCTAATGCTCTATGTATTTCATCGGTTGTAAGTCTTCCTTGTACTGCATCAAAGTCTCCCCAATGACTGCTTAAATTCCATACTACTTTTGAGCCCGTTGGATTTTCTTGTATATTTGTTCCATTAATAATTCCTTTAAAAACAAGTACAGAACTATTACCTAGAATGTTTCCATCAGTATCTAAAAATACTTTGTAGATAAATACTTCACGATTTATAAAGTTTGGATTTGTAAAAGTAAGTTTTGCACCTGCAAGAATACGTGCTTGAGTTTTTGACACAACAAGAGAAGTTCCATTTATAGAAGTAACGATTGTTTCATCTTCCACTCCTTGTCCTGATACAAGTTGTCCTATTTTTATCTGTGAATTTGAATTTTGAAGAGTTATACTTGTACTATTTGTAACTGCAGAAGTAATAAATTCTTCAGTTCCTTTATCAAGTAATGCTCCACGAATTTCTTCATTAATAAGAGTAAATGTAAAACTTGTACTATTTAAAGTAATAAATGTACTATCGTCTACATCTGTTCCTGTTCTTACAAAAGTAATATTTTGATTATCATTACTAAAACTTGAAATAATATAAATTTTTGCACTTGTTCCATCTGAAAAATTTGTTCCATTGGCTTTTTCGACTTTTATCTTATCGCCTTCACGGAATCCTTTTTCGACAAAATCAAAAATATATCCATCTACAAAATCTCCAGTAGTAGCAAAAGTTCCACTACTATTTAAATTTCCTGTTACAGTTACAGAAGTACCAAGAGTTTCTCCTCCAAGAGTAATTGACATACCAGTTGCACGAGCTTGAGTAGTTTCTGAATAACTTCCTACATTTAGTATTCCATTTGCTCTGTAAGTTTCTGCAGAACTATCTCCATCCGCATCAAAAGTAATATCTCTAGCACCATCAGTTAAAAATACATATCTGCCAGAATTTGTACGAAACTCTCCATTTTTAGGATGAAAAGGTCTCTCAAACTTAACTAAATGAGCATACTCAAATGGCTCATTATTTATAAGATGAGATTCAATATTACTATTTATAGAGCGTTTTGCCATCAGACTCCAGCCTCCTCTAATTGAAGACTAAATTGATATAGATTATTTGTTCCAAGATCGTATTCTTGAACATCTGAAGTTTGGATTACACGAATAAGTGGATTTGTATATACGAGTGTAGAACCGCTTGTCACACTTTTTTCAAGTGGTGGAGTTACATAATATCTTCTTTCATCACTTGTATTTAATGCACTATCAGAAGATAATTTATTTGTGCTGTCATTTACGCGTACTATTTGATACGCTTTTTTGTGATTTGAATTTTGTGAGTCAGTTACTGTAAACATATCTCCTGGTCTTAAACCTCCAGTAACACTATCATGCCCTGAAGTAATAAAGTTATTTGCACCTGCACTTTCGGCACTTTGAAATGAGATTGTTCCACTTGTTGAAGTTCTCGGAGAAGAATATTGCGGTAATACAACGTAAAATGGCTTTAGCCTACCGCGCTTCTCTAATAAAAAACTGTATACGGGCTCGAACTGATCACGAGTCATTGGATTATATGTTATATTAATTTTCCAACTATGCCCTACTATCGCTCGAGTTATCACTCTTCCACTATTTGTTCTTGTTATTGATGTTGGTTGCTCACTTGAAAATTTTACCGAAGCAAAACCTGGACCTGCAAGTCCACTTCCAGAATTATTTCCTGCTTCTGTTATTTTATAATTGGGATCAGGTAATCTGTCCGCAAAACTACTAAATGCCATTATCTGCTACTCCCGTATGCCTGTGTATCTATTTCTTCTAAAAACATTGTTCCATTTTCATTTGCTGCTTCACGAATCATTCTTATAATGTTTCCTCTTTGATTCATTAGAACATCTTCAACACCCGCTGCGTCAACTGCATTGATTGTAAAGTTTACATTTGAAGACCCTCCGCCAAGAGCGTAATTTGGTGTTACATCTATTTGTCGAGTAGGAGTAATTACTTCTGGACCTCTTTCTCCAACTACAATGCCACCGTCAGCATAGCCTCTTCGACCCATTGCTCCTCCAGGGAAACTTGCTCCAGCTCCGCCAAGATTTGAACCTGTTGTCTGGCCTCCTCTTATATAATTAAGTTCTCCTCCACTTGTTCCTTTGGCTACATCAACTGCACTTCCTCTTTTTCCTATTTCAAGAGCAGTTTGTTTAGGAGCTTCTTCTGCACTTCCTCCTTGGAATTGTGTTCTTTTTATAATTGCAACTTGTGCAAGACCAAGTGCAGATATTGCTGCTGCCATTGCTATTGCTAAGTAAGGATTAAGTCCTGCTAATGCTGCATAAGTTTGAGCAGCTGCTGAAGCGGTGCTGACAATAGCATTTGCAATTTGTAATTTTTTATTTCTTTCAAAAGCTTTTCTTTGGATTGCTTCTTTTTTCTTTTCCATAGCAGCAATCTTTGCTTGAGATTCTGCACTTTTGCCGTCTAGTTTTTTCTCTGCTTCGATTGCTCTATCTATTTCGGCAACTCTTTGTTTTGCATCTGCTTGAACTACTTGAGAAAATCCTGATAGTACTCCAGAAACTGCTTGAGTAACTGCTGCAAATTGTAGTAAACCTTTCGCAGTTTCCGCATTTTTCATATCTTTAAATATGCCATCTTCTGCATTAAACATTTCATCTATTTCGTTAAAAGCTTGTATAGTGCCTAAAGAAACTTCTGACATAACTTTTACTAAATTTGAAAGAGCTGAAACTACTGCTCCCTCTTCTCCAAACATATCTTCGATTGTTTTTGCAAAATTTTCAAAAGAATTTCTTATCATATTTAAAGCAAATGAAGTTTGTTTTGCTTTATCTAATGTTCCGTCTTCAGACATAAAGTTAGTTTGATCTGCACCAAAACCTGCAAATATTCCTGTTTGTCCTACACTATCTGCTATTGGGCTATCGAAGAAAGTAGCTTGTACGGCGTTTCTCAACGCATCGCTTAATTCTATTTCTGTCTGTTCTGCTACCTTTTTAAGAGCTTTGATTGATAATTCTGTTACTGCATCTACTCCAATAAGAGTTTTAAGAATATTTAAACCTTGTTCATCCTCTCCTTCTTCGTAAGCACTTTTTGCTAATACTCTTAATTCTGCTTTTATTATTTCTGCTTGAGCTTGAAGAATACTTCTTTCTATTTTTGCTTTTTTCTTTGCAAGTTCTAATCTTTTTTCGTCTGCTTCTACTTGAAGTTTTACTGCTGCAAAAGTTCCGACTGTTGCTCTTCCAATATTAAATGCTTCTCTCTTTGCTTGAAGCTCTGAAATTGTAATTTCTGCTTCAGTAATTTTTGAAAGAGTATCTAATCTTGTTTTTTCTATTTCAAGTCCTGCTTTTTGTACTTTAAATCCACGAGTTGCTGCTTCTATATCAAGTTGAGTAACTAAATTTTTTCTTTCTGCTAACTGAAGATTGATTGCTTGAATTTCGGTTTCTTTTCCACCATTATCAACAAGTTCTTTCTTTTTAGCTAATAAAGCATTTACTATACCTACTTCTTTTATTGTATCTTCGGTTATATTATGACTGTTTGCTAAAATTTTCAATGATTCGTCATTTTCGTCTTTTTTGAATTGTAACTTTTGTCTATCAAACATAAGACTTAATTCAGTTGCATTTTTTGAAAATTTTTGTGCTTGATTTATACTTTTTTGAGAGATTGCAATTTTATCTAAAGTGACTTTTCTTAATATTTCTGCTTGTTGTATTTCTTTTAAAGTTTTAAGAGTATTTTTTACTACTTGTTCTCCGTCTTTTCCAAGACCCATTATAAGAGCTTCTATTCGTTTTCTTTTTTCAGCAATAGCTGCTTTAGCCTCATCACTTGCAACTTCTTCATCACCATAAGCTGCAATTTCTCCTCTTAATTTATTAATTTCTTCTAGAGGGCCTCGTATATTGCTTCCAAGCAATTTTCTTATATTTGGACCGACTTCAGTTAAAGCAGTACCAATACTTTTTGTTATTTCAGTGGATTCAAATTTTGCGTCTTTTCCTGCTTTTCGTATACCCGCCAATCCTTTATCAATACTTGCAAAAGAATCAACAATATCTGTTGCTGCAGTTTTTGGAAAGAATTTTTGTAAAAATTGACTTCCTACTCTTTCAGCATTTCTTAACTCTTGACTAAAGTTTATTACAGAATCTCCAAGTAAATTAAATGCAGTTTGAGCTTCCCTTATTCCATTACTTATATCTGCAAGAATATCTTCAGTTTCTCTAATATCTCCATCTTTTATAAATAAGGTTGAGAAATCTATTCTTTCACCTACTTCTCTAACTATATCAGGAATTCCTGACTCTAAGAGAGCTTTATAACTTTTATATTCTGCAGAGTTTTCTATTTCAAAACCTTGTCTCAAAATTTGCTTAAGTTCTTTTTCACTTTTACCCGCAGTATCAATTGCTCCTTCAAATATTTCATTTATTTGATTTATTACAGGGTTTTTTCCTCCAAAAAACAGTAAAGATTCTTGTCCAAAACTTAAGCCATCTGTTCTTCCAGGTCTTTCTGCATCTGCAATTTTTCTAAGTTCTATTGTTTTTTGAAGCTGACTATTAACTTCAGCGATTGAATTTGAAATAATCTGATATTGTTTAATTTGTTGCTGTGCTGACTTTAAATTTTGATTTTGTAGTTTATTAAACTCCTCTGCTTTTTCAGGAAGTTTACTTAATATTTTTTCTAGTCCTTCATTTGATTGTTTAAACTTTTTTAACTTTTCTGTGTTTATAAATTTGTCATAAGCAAGTATTGCTGCTCCTATAGCGGCTACAGCTGCTCCAATAATTGGTAAAAATCTTAAAAAGGCTGCTCCTATAGCTTTTAATGCACTGAATAATTTTTCAAATACTACTTTGAGTTTGTCACTTAAAAGTGCAAGAGTAGCAAGTATTCCACCAGTTTTTCCGCCTTTTTTATTAACTTTGTCAAGAGCAGTGGTTTTATTATCAATTGCTTTGTTTGAAGCAGTAATTGCTGCAGCTAATCCTAATTCTCCGGTAGAGACTCCTTGAATAATTGCTGCTTGTTCTTCTGCAAAATCTGAAGCAATTTTTGCTCTACTTGCTGCCATTCTCTCAACACTTGCACCTCTTTCTGCAGCATTGAGTTCTTTTACTAAACGAATTTGTCTTCTTATTTGTTGTAATTCTAATTCTTTATCTTTTCTTGCTTGACCACTGAACTTTTTAAGATTTCTTGCCCTTGCTCTTTCAGATGCCTCTAAACTTTTTAATGCTTTTGCTCTTGCTTTGTTTCCTTTTTTACCGATTTCAAGCTCTTGTTGAACTAATTTAAAGTTTCCTGCTCCACCTTCAAAAGATTTAATATTTGCAAGAGCAAGTGCTTCTCTTGATTTTGCTGCATCTAGAGTTGTATCTGCTATTTCGGCTTGGCTTGCTGCAAACTCAGCTGCTCTTGCACCTGCATTTGTTAGTCCTGGTAAAATTTGTCCAGCAATTGTGCTACCAAAAATTAGCATTGTTCCAAATAAAGCAGTTGTACTTTCAGCTAAAAAGCCTACGACTTTGTTTAACATTAAAGTTTCATTTATAAAGGTAAATATATTTTTGACTAAATCTCCAAAAGTTGCACCCAATTTTTGATATGGTGTAGGGTCAACAGAATCTGCAATATCTCCAAACTTTTCTTCACCTTGAACAAGAATTGCGTTCATAAATGCTTGTCTTCTTTCTAGTTGACTTAATGAAGTTGCTGATTTTCCTAGTTGAGCAGCATATTGTTCTACTGCGTCATCAAGACGAACCATAATACCCAATTCATCCAAGATTTCTGGTTCGAGTTTAATCGCACCTCTTGTAAGTCTATCAAAAGCGTCCGCTAAATCTCTACCAAGAGCGAGTGAAGCACCTTTTGCAATTGTTGCAAGTCCTTCTAACTCTCTTCCACCAAAGCCACCTGAAATACCCAAAGCAGCCCCTCTAGAAGCTTGTTCTAGTGAAAGGGCTCCGTCAGTAGCGGCTCTTAAATTGTCTGCAAGAACTGAAAGTGTTCTTCCTGATTGATTACCTACAAGTTCTAAACCTTGTTGTAATTGTTGAAATTCTGCAGCTTTTGATAATGCATTAAATGCGGCTGTCGCTGCGAAGACGTTAGCGGCTAAAGTAGCGTATGCTCCTACAAGAGAAGTTCCGCCTCCACCGCCATCAATAGTATTTGCTAGTTTTGAGAAATTTTTTGTAGAGTTGGCAGTTTGAACTAAGCCTTGTTTTTGACGGCCATATCCAATTTCCTGTTGTTTTGATAATCTTTTTTGAGATTTTTCATTTTGTTCTTGTGATTTAGTAAGTTTATCTGTCTGTTTTGCAACAGCAGAAATTTTGTCACCTTTCTGGACAATCTGAAATTCAATTAAAACTTTATTATCTGCCACTCTTATTCTTTATTCTATCATATTCCGCTTTTAATTTCTTTTGCGAAACGTCTATAGCTCTACTATCTAACCACAGTATTAATTCAAATAGATAATCTTTTTGATGTTCCTCTATATTATACTGTTCAAGTAAAAAATTAAAATTTGTAAAATCTTTCCCTATATAACCAATATCAGGAAATATTCTATCTCCCATGCTATTAAATATATTTAAAGCATCTATAACTATTTGTGGGAAATCTTCCCAGTCTGGAGGACACTTTTCCCAGTCGGGTTCTTCCTCCATTTGTTCCATCATTTCCAAGTACTGAGACTTGGTCATTCCAATATCTTTATTCTCCAGAAACAGTTTTAACTTTTCTAGGACTTTCTGTCTGTTCTTTGCTACGAAAATTCTCTAGATCAAAGACTACCTCGTTGAGCCAATTATCAAACTCTGATGAGTTTTCTACTAAAACTACTGCATTTTCTTGTGAATAGTCCATTTCAGTATCTGGATTTTGTCCTTTAATATCAACTAAAATTAAATCTTCTAAATAACCTAATTTTAAGCCTTTCCAATTTTTTATAACTGCACTGCTAAACTCATTTAAAAACTTTGATTCATCTAATTCTTCATTAAATATTCTAGTTTTTCTATCAAACTTATTAATAGTGCATTTCTTTCTTAAATTAATAAGTTCTTTTCTTGAAAGATTTGCAAGTTCTACTTCAAATCCCTCTAATCCTGGGAATTCTACCCATGCTGTTTTACTGTCAACCAGTAATGATTTTAAATCCATTTATTTTCTCCTTTAATATGTAATTAATGTTCCTAAATCTGTTGGACTATTGACTAATCTATAATCAAAAGTCTGTGTAAATACTTCTCCTTGTCCAGTTCTTTTTGTAAACATACAATCGCTTGCTCCAGATGTAAAGTTGAAGAAAGTAGTATCATTTACTAAAGTTTTTACTGCTATACGAGCAGAAGTATCAAAAGTTTGAAAAGTACTTGTATTATCTGAAGTTAAATATTGAGTTATATTTCCTGATAATACTCTATCATTCAAACTATAATTAGAAGGGTACATGGCATTACTTGCTGAAGTCACTGACAAACTATTTTGCAGTGTTTCATAAGGAGTCCAATTTATATTATTTTGCACGCTTAATGTAGCTGAAACTAAGTTTGATACATTAGTTCCATCTACTTCCACATCAAGCAAAGGCTTTGTGGGAGTTCTTGTGGCACTTGCAGATTGCAAAGTACCTGGAAGGGAATAACTATCACTTCCTACTCTTTCTAGTTTTTTCGCTGCTCCACTTATTGATAGTCGAAGTGGATTGCTACGTGCAAATGAAAACTCTCCTTGAGTTATAATACATCCTTCTAATTTAAATGTACTTTCATTTGTGACTATATACATATCAAAAGACTTCAATAATTGTTCACCTGTTGAAGTGTCATAGTCAGTTAAAAGATCTAACACGATTGATTCATCCTTTTCCTCTGTAAGATGAATCTCAAAACTAAAGTTAGCAGGGTTTGCTTTAGTTATGCTCGTTCCTGAAAACATTTTTGTTTGATCGTGCAAAGTCTTAACTTCGTATGCATCTTCCGCAAATGTTTGTGAGAACGATAAGCTGGGGGTAATCTTTACATTGTATCGATTACCCCCATAAACTATATGGAGTTGACTTTCTCTGAGAAAGTTATACTCCGCCATGATTATGCTGAGCCGTCAGAATCGTATAGATTTGAAGCGTCTGATGTAGTATCATAGCCAGACTCACTAAATGTGGTCTCACCATGATATTTTACCTGCATATCATAGGTTGTAGCATCTGCAGAATCTAATGAATCTGCTGGTAATGCTGCGAATTCAACAGTTGTAGAAATAATATCTGCAACTTCAACTGTTGGAATTGATAACATAGCTCTTGGTACATCTAATTCAATTACAGGAGTAGTTCTACTAGCAAAAGCTGTAGTATCTCCACCCATAAACAAGCTCATATTAAAGCTTGGCTGAATTAATCCTGTTGCTGCTGATAAGTCGGTCAATAGTTGGTTAGAACCATTTGACTTAGTATCTAAGTAGCAAGTTAATGAACCAGTAACTGTTCTAGCTCCTGTAAATGAACCGATAGGTTTATCAACGATACCTAAAGTTTCTGGAGTTAGATAAGTAATATTATTAGCAATTGTTATACTTCCACCAGTTATATTGATTGAATATGTTTTTGCATCTAAACCACCTGCGGATGCTCCTCCTCCTTGAGCGGAGTCAACCACTAATGATAGTTGAGATAGTTTATTCTTTAAGTAGTCGGCATCTGCAGTACCAGTCATATCTACATAGTTGTATTTTTCTGCATAAGTACCATCTGTACCTGCTGAATCGACATCTGCATCATCAGTAATAAATACTTTTGATGGGTCTTCTATAACTGTAGAAACTTGGTCAATAGTTGTTGAGTTACCTGACCAACTTAAAGTTGCAATTCCATCAATAGAGAAATCAATCTCTACTTGGTTAACTTGACATTCGTTTAGTCTGTAAGTTGTATTTTCTAGTGCAAAGAAAATAGTTAGTTTTAAAAGCTCGTGAGTGTCTGAACTTAAGAAGTTGACATCAGCTGAGTGTGCACTTGGGTACTTAATTGCACCATTAGTGGTTTCACCAGCAGCACCTCCAACACCTGTGTCAGAGCTGTCTTCTGCTTTAGTAATACTTTGTCCAGCCAAAGCTGCCCAAAGAACATTCTCAACCATGTCACTTTGTCCACTTGTTCTAATGGACGCGGTACCATGAGCAAAAGGTCTTGCATAAGTTTGAAATGACCATTCAGCAGGTGCTAAAGAGTCATTAAATCTTTTTGACGTTCTGTTTGGTACAGCACCAGCTTCACTTACTGTGATATCTGTGCTCTCACTAGCTTGAGAAAAACTATAACCATCTAATACACCAATTTTAAAAGTATTTGCATCACTCTCGTTTCCTTTGAATAATCCAAGTCCAGTTCTTAAACCATCAGCAGTTTTTCCATCAGCAGAGATTCCGTCTACTGCCGCAGTAAATCCAGTTGCTCCTGAAGCTCCTGCAGTAGTTTGGTTTAAAACTTCACCATCAGCAAAGTCAGTACCTCTGAAATTATTAGGAATATAAACTGATTCTGGCAAGTTTGTACCGCTGTCAACTGTTTTAACTATTACTTTCATAGTGTCACTATTTGTAGCACCAGTCATAGTAAGAATATCACCAGCTGCATAAGTACCACTAGCTGTACCACCAAAAGTATCAATACCTTTGACACCACCTCTAGAGTTTGAATTTGCAACTACCCCGTTTACAGAGCTGACAAATACTTTGGTATTTCTCGATAGATTTAAAGCCATTGCTTTCTCCTATTATTTCTTTGGAAAGGATTCCGCGTCATTTTAATGAGCGTTTTCGTTTCCTAATATCGTACAGTGACTACCATTTCTCCTATACCTAAAGGAGCAATTACTCCTTCATCGGTACTTATAGACTCAATCGTTATAGATGTCGCCTTTAAGTTAGGGTCTACAGTGTCATCATACACCAATGCATCATTCTCGTCGATTACTCGTTCGATATCTTCGAGTAATAATGCTAATTCTTCTTGAGCATCTTCTGCGTGTTCCACATATGCTCTTATTGTAACTGTTAAAAATCTCCATTTAAAGCCGCCAGGTTGATATTCTCTTTCTTCATCTCCTGGTACTATGCAGATTTTTGGATATTGTTCTATTTCATCTAGAAAAACCATTTTGGTAGCTACATTATCAAATAAGTTTATTTTATATGGATGGCTACCATCTATTTGTTTTAGTTTTTCTCCAAGAGCGTGGGCAATTTTCTTTCTACCTGTTCTATATATACTTGCCATTATACTCTCCTAAGCGTAAATTTATTTTCTACATGTCTTGCCGCTAAGTTTCTTATGCTTCTTGCTATTAATGGCTTTGGATTATATCCTATAGGCCATTTCTTTTGTCCTGTATTCTCAAAAGTTTGGTATGGGTCTAATTGATATGTATACTCTCCAATTAAATTAGTTTTACTAGGTCTAAGACTTTGTAAATAAGCTGATCTAGCAAATTGACCTGTTACATAATTTAATGCAGGTCTGCCCATATTTCTTTGTAACTCATTATGTAATCCTCTATTAATATAACTTTTTAATTGAGGAAGTGTTACTCCTTTTTGCAGTTTACCAGATTGTTCTCTACTTCTTCTTGAAACTGGTAAAGTTTTTGCTACTCCTTTAAGAGAAAGAGACTTTCTTTTTGTTCTTCCTTTGTATGAATTTGTACCTTTTCCTACATTTATTTCATACTCAAAAGGGTTTGTTTTAGTAGCTTTTATATTTTTTGTTATTTTTATTGTTTTTGTTTTTTTGGGTTTAAACTTATTTGCAATTGCTAATATAGCAGCATCTTGTAAATCTTGACTATAAGGTTTACTTGTTTTTGCATCTGGTTTAAGTATTTCTCCTTCTTTAACTTTTTGTAATACCCATTTTGTTAAATAAAGTTCTGCTTCATTTTTTATAGTAGAAATATCTGTTTTTTCTCTTTTATTAGTAGCAATTCTTACTTCTATTAAGTGATTTTGCCCTGGAAGTTTAACTCCACCTGTTTTTCTTTGAAATCTTTTATTTCTAGCAGTAATTTTTATGCCTTGCATAAAATGATCTACAAACTCAGAAACTTTAAATTCTACTCCACTAACACTTATAGTAGGATTATTCTGTTTTAATACTTCAAGAGCTTTTACGCCTTTAGTACTTGATTCCTTATGTGCAGCTTTTACTCCTCCATCGGTTAATAAGTTTCCATAAGTATCACTATATATTCCGTCTCCTCCTAATCTTGCTTGGCGAGACTTACTATATCGTTGTCCTCTTTCATAAGAGAATCCTAAAAATTTGCTTCCTAATCCAGACTTCTGTCTTACAATTTCTACCCAGTTATCCCAAATAGTATCTTTAATAAAGGATATAGCTTGAGTTGCATACTGTTCTTGTAAACTTCCATCAATAGTAGAAGCAACAAAATCAATTTCTAATACTTGACCATTATTCTGAACTATATACATTCCAGGCTTAAAAGCTATGGTTGTACCCAACATATCTTTACTAGTTTGAATATAAGAAGCTCCTTTTGGTTGTGGGTTACCCCAATATATAAAAGATAAATTTGGAACATCCTTTGATGTTTCTAATAATGCTTCTCTCCAACTATCATCAGTATTATATGTTTTCCAAGCTGGATTAGAGGCTCGAATTATATTTCTTGCTGCTTGTTTATATGCTTGAATAAACTCTCTTCCTCTTACAGTAAAAGTTAATATAGTACCTTCTTCTAGAAAAAACCCTTGTTTAATTTGTTTTCTAGCTTCTTCAAGTAATCTATCAAATTCTTTTTTATAGTCTGCTCTTGCCATTATTTATAAACTTTATAGAAATCCAGTATTCTCTTTATGTGGTCTGGAAAATCTATATTCTCTCTTAGACTTGTAGATACTTGATTCTGAATCTGAGCACCTTGAATAGTCATAGAGGCTTTTCTTTCGTCTTTTAAATAATACTTTACCAAATCAAAACATGCTAACTTTAAATCAGCTGGTGTAGACGCATAGCCTGCTCTATAAGTAACTTTTACTGCTTTTCTACCTTTTGGAAAAGTTTTGTCAGCAGTATCATTTGTTCTTGAAATTAAATCTTTTTCAGTATCAACTACGTATTCGTATTTACCACTACCATCAGAGTTTTCACTAATTAAAGTAACATAACTATCTGCTTGACTTTCTCTTTCTTGTACTTCTGATACACTTACAAGAGGACTTTCGTCGACCATTATCTGATAAGTGCTATTGTCATGTATATCAAAGTATTCAACTTTATTACTAGAATAGTAGTCTACAATGCTAGTGCCGCAATAAGTTTTTACTGCTTGGCTTATAGAAGGTATAATAACATTTAATTTCGCATCTTCACTTACTCCTGTAAGTCCTGCGAAATCTTTGTATTCTCTCAATGTTACTAAATTTGCCATATTTCTCCTAAAAAGTGGTGGGTTTAAGGAAACCCACCAAAACCATTAACCTAAACTTAGGCTCCTTTATAAGCAAATGCCCACTTAGAAGTTACGTTATCAATTAGGTCAGTAAATCCAAGTCTTTGTGAAGCCACAAGTACTCTTCTTTGGTTAGCTACTTCGTAGTCTGACTCAATTGTAACACCTCTTAATCTTGGCATTACATAGTTTCTTGGGTATACAGCGATTGCGCCGTAGATTCCAGCTGCTTTAGAAGCGAACTCGTCACATAATAGTACTCTTGAACCAAATACTTGTCCGATTTCACCACTTAACTTAGTAGCCATGTCGCCTACTAGGTTAGCATCTTGGAATTCTGGGTCTTCAAGAAGGTTATAGTAAACATCTTGTGAAACGATGTAAACAACTTCTGAAGGGTTAATACCATATTTACCCATATTTTTTCTCATACCAAGAAGATCTGCTGCTGTTACAGTGTCAGCGGCGTCAAAGCCTGATGCACCGTCAGAAGTTTCGTGGTTGTCGCCATCAGCAGCTGCTAATAGACCTTCAAATGCACCAGATGTGTAAACACCGTTGTCGTGGTTACCAGCTAGAATAGCATTTTCGATACCTCTTGCATGTGATCTTACCATTGATTCTCTAATTAAAGGAAGAATTGGTAAAATTGCATCTTCTTCAGTTTCATTACCTAAGTATGATTGTGAGATTAGTTTAACTGTTGAAAGAGTTCTTTCATCCATGTCAACCCCACCAAATGGTGCACCATAGGTGTCGCCTCTTTGGGCTAAATTACCATGTGGTGATGAACCAGAAGCTGTTTGAGCTGAAGCAAATTCAGCGTAACCTGCATCTGGTAAGATTGGGATAATCATGTTTGCAGAAGTCATTGGGATTTCTCTAAAGAGAGGTGCCAAGACTAATTCATTTTGAATATCTCTTTCAATATTTGTTGAAACGACTTGCTCGAAGTCTGCTGAGGAAACGCCAACACCTGAATGTGCGTTAACTTTTTCCATAACTGACTTAGCATACTCATTGTCCCAACCTTTACCAGTCGCTAGACCAGCAAATTTTGCATCAATGATGTCCTTTTCAAAAGCTTTTTTCCAGTCGCCTTGACTTTGTCTGTCTGAGAAAATTCTTTTTGACTCACGAATGTTCATGATTTCTTCGGATTTTTCTGCTAGTTGCTTCTCAAGTCCTTTAACAACTTGCTCTAAATTAGAGTAGTCGTCTTTAACTCTTTTTTCAACATCAGACATAAGTCTTTCAGCTCCAGATAAACCTGCTTGAATAACAGATTTTTGTTCTTCCTGCTTAGCTTCTTGAACAGCCTTTTCTTCAGCTTCTACTTGAGCTTGCTTTTCAGCCAACTCTTTAGTTTCAGCTTCTTGTGCTGCTTTAAGTTCGGCTTGCTTCATTGCATACTGAGCAACAGCTTTTTCAGCTGCATCTGCTGCAAATTTGTTCAAATCGAACTCAGGAGAAACTTCAGGAGTTTTCTTTTCTTCTGACATATTAGTCTCCATTTTTGAGGATAATTCCTCGCTTGGCTGCTCAACTTTCACAGCGTCTGCTGAGTCAACTGAGTTAGCCTTGATAAATTGCTTTTTAAACTTATTGTAGTCTTCCATATTGTCAAATGACTTTGCTACAGAAAAGGTTGCTCCCTGATTGCAAGGTACTGACACTACAGAAACTTCAAAAAGTTCCGCGTCCTTTATTTTATATCCATCGGTTTCAGTCATATAATCAGCATCCTTGACTCTGAAGCCGACAGAAAACGCTCCAAGGACACCATCTTTTACTAAATCTTTTATGTCACCAGCGGCTTTTGAAATTCTACCTGTAATTTCTAAACCTTTGTCAGTGACTTCTAAACCTGTTGCTCTACCGATAGGTCTGTTGTAGTCATGATTAAAAAGTAGAACAGGATTACCTTTATAGTTTTCCAATCCACCTTTTGTCCATGCTTCAGCTTCGATTATATCGCCAGCTCTATCTAGTGCATTTGTACTTGCAGAACCTTTGATGTCTATTCCACCATCATCGGTTTCGCCTAAGGTTTTAAAAGTATTAGTCCAGTGAAATATTTTAGTTTTATTTTTTGACATCTTTTTTCTCCACTTTCACCTCTTTTTTAACTTTCGGTGCTGCTTTAGGTTTTTCAACCTTGACAGGAGTAATAGAAACAGGATATCTTTTTTCCACTACATTTAGGAATCTGCTCCAAGAACCAAAGCCTCTTCTTAATAAATAGTCTTTGACTGGAACATCTTTCCCAAAAGATTTATAAGTAACTAAATCCATTTTTTTAACATTATTTTTGCTAAAAAATTCGGAAACAGCTTTTACCATCATATCTTTTGTCATAATTATTCTTCCTCGCTTGGGGCAGCTTCAGTAGGTCTGCCTCCTTCTTCTGGATTTACAGATGACCCTGCTAAATTGACAGGAACGCGAGGTTCATCAAATCCTTCTATTGGATCTTTGCCAAGAGCTTCTCTCGCTTCGTTTGCACTTATAATTCCTGTATTTACAAGTGTTGCGTAATAAGCAGCTTGGTCTCTTAATTCTGGTTGTAAAGCAGGAATACCTGTTACGTCTTCATTAAGTTTAAATCCAAAAAATCTTTCCAAAGCATATCCTAATTTTCTTACTATTGGAATCACTGTTTCTAAATAGTAAAGTCTATGATTTGGTCTTATGTTTGCATTGTTACCACCGTCTAGTAAAATTGGTGGTATTCCCATTGCTTCTAGTATTATTCTTTCATTTGCTTTTATTGAGTCTTGAAAGTCTAATTCTTTAAAACTAATTTCTGATAATGAATCTACTTCTAAACCTCCATCTAAGATGAGAGGTCTTCTTCCTCCAGTGTTTGGATTATATCTCATACTCCATGCTTGTAACATTCTTTCTTTGATTTTCTCAGAAAGAGTATTAGGAGATTTAAGTACTAATCCTGGTACTGCTCCATTTTTAAAAAAGTTATCTTGAAAGTTTCTCATGCTACCAAGTAGTTGCATAGTTCTATATGCAGGTTTTAATCTTGGTACACCTCTATAAATAGAGTTGAAACTGTTTTCTTTAATATGAATAATCTCATTAACGCTATAGTCAATGCTATTATCATATGTAAACTTTTCTATATAAGTATTATCATCTGAGTAAATTGTTACCTTATCTGCTGGAAGATGATACAAATGAGCACCATCAAAGTAAATAAATATATTACCGTCAATCAGTAAGTCAATTATCAGATTTCTTTTAAATGTACTTACGTCTTGGAAAGGGTTTGGTTCTTTATTAAGTAATTGGTCAACTTTTACCTTTCTTATATTTTTTATTATGTTGTTAGTGCCTTGTCTTTGCTCTCCAACTGAAAAAGGAATTTCTGCTACATCGTCAACAATCATGTTAACTGCTCTATTAACTATCTCTAGTTGTTCGTAGGCGTTTCTGTAATTTGTGATAACTTCTCGGCTATCAATAGTCATTCCTTCGTTTCTAGAAATGACATACTGCGAAGGATTGAGTTTCTCCTCAACCTCTTCGTTACTTCTGCCTATTAAAAAATCATACCATGCCATGTGTTTTATCTCTTTGTTTCTCGACCCACCTTGCTTGTTTCTCTGCTGTGAATAACTTGGGTCGCTTTCCGTATATTGAGTGTAACCTCAAATGGTGCTGATGACAGAGAGTAACTGTTTTATCATATACTTTTTCATAGTTTTCACCGATGAACTGTTCTCGAATATCTAGGATGTCTTGCTCTTTCTCTATAATAATCTTTTTCTCAGTTAACCAAGTTTCTAGTAGTTCGGTCAGTCCATAAAAATGGTGAAAATCTAATTTGTCAGTACTTCCGCAAATAAAACATTTGCTTCCTTTTTTATATTGAGATTTAGCTTTGTCTCTCACATATTTAACTAAATCTCTCTTAAATTTCATATCTAACTCTTAATATGAATTATAACAAAAGTTTACACCAAAAGTCAAGAAGTATTTTTGACAGGTGTTACTAAAATGAGGTAGCTGAGGTTTCAAATGTATATAATGCATATCGTATAGCATCTGCCATATGCGATGCTCCATCGTGTTTTGGTCTTTCTTTCATAAGATTTGGATTTGGATCCCATTGATACTGGTCTAAAGCAATTAATGATTCTCTACATTTTTGGTCGACAATAAGTTGGTCATTATCGACTATTCCCGCTACATGCCCGATTCCATCTAATACTGATTTCTTTGCATTGATAGTAGTAATATCATAATTTTGTGCAAAATCAAATCTTGTTTGTTGAGCTGCAGAATCAATGTATATCCAATCAATGTCCCATTTTTCAATTAGTCCTCTTATTACTGCAGCATGTTGTTCGGTTGTTCTTTCAGAGTCTAAGTATTCATCTAGTAAATAATATTTCTTTTCATCCCAATCATAAGCAATTACACAAAATGCTGTAGGGTCTTTGTAACCTACGTCAAGTCCAGCAAAGACATCCATATTTCGAGTTTCAAAATCAGTTAAATCTGCAATGCAATTTTCATGGTTGAATGACCATATCTGTCCTTCGTACACATTAAAGTCTGCCATATATTCTTGAGCAAACTCATTCTCTGACATTGTTTTCTTTGCTTCTTTAATATCATCATCTGATACACGAGGATTTTCATGGTAAGTAGCTTTTATACTACACCATTCTGGAAACTCATCAGAGTATCCTCTATAATAAAATTCTGCAAAGTAATTATTTCTTCCTCGAGGAGTAGATATAAAGATTGCTTTTGAATTATCCTTATCTAGTGTAGGACGTAGTGCAACATTGAAAGCATCTCTTCCATCTGTTAAAGCAGCTTCATCGAATATAATAAGATCGTAACTTCTACCAACTACTGAGTCAACTTGATTGATTGATCCCATTCTTATAGTAGAATTATTACTAAGTTCTATAACTTTATCTTTTGCATTATCACGAAGTACTTCTAGGTCAAAGTGTTTAATTAAACTTCTCTGCAAATCAAAAGAAATTTGTGATAGTGAATAGTTTGGTGACATCAATAATACATGAGAGTTTGGTACTAAACAAACTAACTGTCCTATGATATTTGAAATATAAGTTTTGCCCTGCCTTCGTGAAACAGCAGCACATACAAAACGATATTTGGGATTATTAATTGCATTGATAATTGCATTTTGAGAAGTGTTTGGATTTATACCTAACAAATCCATATAACCATTAATAGGTAATTTAATAAATCTATTTTCGGACTCAAAGTCCATCAGATAGTCTTTTTCAACATCCGCTCTACTAATGTCTATCAATGTAATATCTCGTGTTTAAATGGGTTATGGGGATCGGAAGATTTTAAAATATTATTTTCTTCCGCTAGGTTTAAGAGGTATAAATAGGCACTGCAAATTTTTGCATATTGTTTTTCTGCGGCGGATAAATCTACTCCTTTTACTTCCTTTTCAGTAAGCCTGTGAAGAGCGGAATGTGTTACAGTTCCAATCTCATCTAGCCAAGCTTTTCTTGTATCAATTGTGGGAATTGTCATTTTTTTCTTTTTATACCTCTAACGTATTTTTGTGATTTAGGTGGCATCTTTTTTGAACCGCCTTTACCAGCCCAGAATACTTTATCTGCCCAGTATGCCGCTGAAGACTTACCTTTTGCAATATTTCTTCTATGTCTGGCTTTGAAACTTTTTCGCGCTTCGGGACTATAATTATGTCCCATGCCCTGCGCTCCAAAACGAATTATTTTTACTTTGCCACCTACTCTAACAGCTACTACTGCTTTTTTGGTTTTATGCTTTGGAGTGCGTTTAGGTTTATTTAACCTTGTTAGACCTGCTCTCTTTAGTCTTGCTTTTTCTGCGTTTGTTAGTGCCATTTTTTAATGCCATATTTACGACTTTTGTAAGTCGTCCTGCTTTCATAAATTTGTGAAAGTCTTCGTATATAAATTTTATCTACGTCTCCTTCCTTTTCCAAGTATTTTTGAGTGAGCAGTTCTTCCGCCTCTAAATGAAGCTCTTTTTGGATTTGTTGTTTTACCAAATCTTGGACCGATAGCTTTCGGGCTTGAAGCGTATCTAAATGCTTCTATACTACCAGGATTTTTACTGTTAACAGTAGTTCCAGCAGCTGCATTCATGTCCCTAGTGACTCCTCTATTGAGTCTATGTTTACGGATCTTCTGAGTATTGTGAACACCAGTTGGTCCGCTTAAAAATGAACCTGTTCTTGCCATGTCATTCTCCTAATTGCTTGCACTTTTTCTAGTGCTATTTAAATAATTTTTTAAACTTGTTTTATTGTGTACAGTATTCGGTAACTTTAAAAGTTTTCGGATTTTTCTATTTTCTTTTAGTCTACTTTTAGTTCTTTTTCTAAGTTCTTCTAAAAGTATATTTAAAACAAAAAGATTTTTTAATAGATCTTTTCTTTTCATACGCTTCCTTATAAGGAGTTTAGCGTTTCTTTCTACTAGTTCTCCTCTTTTTGCCTCTTTTGGCAAATGTTGAAACATAAGTAGGTTTGCCTCCTGGATTGCCTGCTTTTCTTTTTCTTCGTATCGCTGAACGAATTTGAGATTTGGTCATTCTTCGTGCTTTACTAGCAGGGACACATTTTGGGTAACCACTTTTGCTTTTTCTTGCTGAAGCTCTGCCGCAAGGTTGGTATCCTCCACCTTTCTTAGGTCGAGATAAATCTACCCAACCTTCTTTAAACCATTTAGTTAGTCCGCCACTAGGCTTAGCCATCTTGGTGGTGATCCATTTCTCCGTCCGCAATATAATTTGCAGCTGAGACTACTTCATATTCTGAGATTGCTATTTTATTTGTAAACCAAGTAGGTAAATCTGCCTCTGGGTTTGTTAAATGGTCTACAATCATTTGAGAATGTGAAATTATGGTTTTACAAGATTTAATCACAGATGCTGCATCAGTATGCCCATCTTTTTCTATTATAAATTTTCCGTTACCTAGTAATTTTCCTTTCATTTTGATTTACTTTCTGCTTCCATCATTTTATCTTTGATATCTACAGTGCCGTCCCAGTTTTTGTCTTTTCCTGAGATAATGTTCCATAGTTGAACAAATTTAAATTTAATATAATCTATCATTTTTTCCTTTTTCTGCCAGTTCCCATGCGGTAACCTCCGCCTCTGGCTTTATATGTTTTTACTAACCATCCGTTTGCATAGGCCGATGGGTATACCTTGAATCTTCGCTTTGCTTCAGCTTTTACTTGTGCATAAAGTCTTGGATTTGTTGGTACAGGTTTCTTCTTACCTACGCTTTTTCTTCTTTTTCTTACTGCCATTCTTTTTATATCCAGAAGCATATACTGCTTTGCCTTGGGCTTCTGCCTCTTTCTTAGTGCGGTAAACCTTTCCTGATTTACCCCACTTATACCCGCCTTTAACTTTTCTTACTGGCATATCTTAATTCCATTAGTCTTGCCCTGTCTTGTTGTATAATTATAGGTACTGGAGCCTGATTGTTTCGGCCTTTCGAGTACGAAGGATGCGACCACAAATATTCACACTTCTCTTGGCTATCGTTTCTACGTGCCACAAAGTTATCAATCTCGTCTAGAGTTAGGTCACTCACTACGTAAAGAATCACCTCCCAAGGTTCAATGTTCCAATTCATTTCCATCAATGTAAGCATATCAGAATCGAAGGGAACAATCTTTGTTTTTCCTTGTATAAAACTTTCGTAACTCCAAGGGCATACATTTTTTATACGTCTGAAATAATGTAACCAAACTATATAGTTTGGAATAATACTATCCTCTGGATCGTTTTTTCTTTCCACGTTTTTTCTTCTTTTTACCATGCATTGGCATAAGTCATTTCCAACGTCCTTCCGGACACTCTGCCCATCTTATTTTAGTTTTGAGGGGCATGAAACAGTGACAAACTTTACAAGTCTTCCAAAATTTATTATATTTTGGACACTGCTGACAAATTTTTAACCTCTCTTGATGAGGTTGTTTCTTCATCTTAAAGAACTCGGTAATTTGTTTCGTCTTCGTCTTTGTAAATTTTTTTTCTTTGCCAATATAATTTTTTGTCTTGGCGATAGTTCATTGTCTACAGTTGCTTTATCTTCTACTGCTGATGCTTCTTCTAATGCTTTTTTAATATCTTTCTTCATGACATTCTTTTTAGAGCAGCTTTTGCAGATTCCTCTGACACAAAGCCATGTTCAACACCCTTTAGTACAAAAAACCAACGTGGTTGTTTTCCACTTTCGTCTAATTTAATTTCTGCACTTTTTACTTTTGGTGCTTTTTTAATATCTTTCTTTTCGTATTCAAATTCCATTTGTTTCTCCTATCCGTGCATTGTCCATATTGTTAAAAATACGGTAGCTCCGCCAACTATTATTGCTCCTGCTACACTTATCATTATCATTTCAATGCGTTTGACATTTTCATCTATGTCGTCAAATCTTTTAAACGCAGTTTTCCAGCGTTCTGCACAGACCGCTTCGTGTTTTTCTAAATTCGCTGCTACTTCTTCTACGTTCATTAAGTTTTTCCTGACCACCTTGTTGGTTCTATCTCCAACTATTTTTAAATTATATCAAAATATGTACCTGAAGTCAAGTACTATTTTTGTATGGTATATATTTTGACGGGTTCCGACTTTCCTTTGACCGTAACTTCGTCAAGGAATTTGTAATCGTAGCCGTCAACTAAACTGTATTCGGATATAATTAAATCCGTATTATACTCTTTGCAACTTGACTCTAGTCGAGCAGCAAGATTGACAGAATCCCCAAGGACACTATAATCGAAGCGATTACTGCTGCCAAAGTTACCAACCACGCAGAGTCCTGTGTTGATTCCCGCTCCTGTATTAATTTGATCCAGGCCTTCTTTTGCAAGGGTGTCATTTAATTCTCCTAAAGATTCTTTCATTTCAAGAACCGCTTTGGTAGCATTTTCAACTTGTTGGTCATCATCAAGTGGCGCTCCCCAAAATGCCATGATACAATCGCCCATGTATTTATCGATTGTACCACCATGCTTTAAAATTATCTGAGTCTGATTATCTAAAAATCGATTAATCAGAGTAGTCAGTCCTTGAGGGTCTGACTGGTATTTTTCCGAAATTGGAGTAAATCCCCTGATGTCAGAAAAAAGAAAAGTGAGTCGTTTTGTCTCCCCACCCAATCTCAGTAATGTTGGGTCTTTTTGTAATTTTTTCACTAAGTCTGGACTTACGTATGTCCCGAATTGTTGTTTGATTCGAAGTTTCTGACGATACTCGGAAAGGAAACTCAGGAATGTCTGAATACTCCAATACAAAATGGAGAGTATTACGATTCCAGTAACGTCAAACAAGTAGGAAGATTCATATAATTTTAGGCTTCCATAAATTGACCCACCTACTATTAATGTTAAGGTAGGAACGGAGTACCATACAGACCTTGAGAGGAATGCAATAAGTAGTAGTGCAAGTAAAGCTCCTGATAGTTCGGCTCCAGTAGCCCAAGTAGGGGTAGAAGGAGCACTACCAGTAATAAGATTGTGTAAAATGTTTGCTTGTATTTCATGTGGATACTTTGCTCCTGCAGGTGTCGGTACTGGGTTACTTATACCTTCTGCTGTAGTACCGAAAATAACAAAAGGTGCTGGTATAGGATTTTGTAAATACTCTAAACCAGTTTGTTTATAAAATTTAGTGTTCCAATTTAAAAAGATGCGACCATTTGCATCTGTGTTCATAAGTGGATAACTTGGAACTCGTATCCACTCAATACCTTCTGGTGTTGTTTTTAGCTGGTACGAAGGATCGTTTACTGCGACTCTTAAGAGTTCCAAGGCGAAACTCGGGTAAAGTTTTGACTGCACGTTTAATACTAAAGGTACTCTTCTTGCTACCCCGTCTATTTCTGGTGTAACGGTAATCAGGCCTAGTCCCTTTGCGCTTGACTCCAGTGTAGACTCTGTAGGTAAAATTCCTGGGTATTGATATAGCCATGGTAATGGATCTCCTCCTAACTGGGCTGTTCCCACGTGTGGGTTAGTTCCAGTAACTTGCGTCGATGCTGCACTAGCAAGGACTGTTGGTTTATACTGCATTCTCATAGCAAAGTAGTCATCATAATTTTTGCCACGTAAGTCGGGGTTTGGCATAAGCACTGTAAAACCCGCTATGGAACCATTCGAATTTGAAATTAAGTCTCCATATAACGAGCGAGGCAACGGCCATCCTCCATACACTTTAAGCAAATCTTCGTCAAGATCTACTATAAGAATGTTTTCGTTTTGAACTGGTTCGGTGTTCATAATCAGATAGTCGTAACCAATTAGTTCGAGTCTCTGCATAACACCAGGATTCCAAATTAGGATTCCCATAAATAGTATTATTGTTATTATCTTCTGATACATCTTTTATGCGCTCTATTCCATACTTTGTAATTATTATAAAGAACTAAAGTTCCTGCGCTATTAAACCACGCTAAATCTTGTTTTGTCCATACTCCTTCATGTTGTAACGCCCAAATCGGAGATAAGAATACTGTTTTATGTGTAACCATGTGAAGTACTCCTGGGCGTTCTCCTAATAGTGGATTTGCTTCTTCAACACAGTTATATTTTAGTCCACGATAAGTACTATAAACATCTAACGCTTGTAGAGTATAAAATACATACCACTGTGCAGAACTAGCTTCTTCTTGCCAATCTATGTTTTTAAATATTCTATTTTCTTCTTTTGCGAGTCTTATAAGTTTAGCGTCTGCCTCAACCTGAGCTCTGTCGTATGCTGATAGTGACATCGGAACCGCTACCAATAATAACATTATAGCTTTTTCCATCTTGTTCAAGTATGATGTTATATCCAGTTTGTCCATTTATATCTAATCTTACGCTTTGGTTTACTGCACGAATTAAAGTCAGTAGTTCTGCGTCTCCAAATGTTGTGATTTGTGTTGTAGAATCTTGTCCAAATAAAGTACCTTTTATATCAACAGGAGATACTCCTACCTGTTGTAATGCACTATCTTCGAGTTCATCTATAGTTTCAATTACTTCGAGCAAATCTTCAAGGAAGTTTGTTCCCAAGTAGTCTATATCTAATTCATTAAAGTCGAAATTTTCTTCTAATAAATCAATATCTAACTCTGCGTAATCGAGAGCGTCGAAGTCAAGAAGATTAGTAGAAGAACCATCACTTCCCCTCTCTCCTTCATTTTGTTCCAATTTTTCATTTTTCTTCGGTGGTGATACAATCAAAAGATTGTCTATCAGATCTAATGTTAAGTCGAGGATAACAGGTCTAGCAGGACTCTGTTCCCATACAGTTGTAACAGTAGATTGATACGGTTTATTTAATGTTACTTGCCCCATGGCAGTTGCTACTACAATCTCTCCACTTGGCAATCCGTTTAAGTCTGGTAAAAGTATAACAAGGCTTCTTCCAAATTCATCTACGGTAACAGTAAAGTCTGTTCCTCGAATTCCGATTTGTGCTGTTGGTGTACTTATCTCAATATTTTGTTTATTGATTTGTCCAATCTTACCAGTTATAAATCGAGCAGTACCACTTGCAAACTGCATTGCCATCTTTGACTTATTTGGATTTGGGTCAAAGATAACTTCATCAATTATAAGTTTACTATGCTCTGTGAGTCGAACTTGACTATCATCTATGAATGTGATTCCGAGTCGCCCATTAGCTGTACGAACATCATCCATTTGTTGAATATCAGATTCCAACTCTGCAGGGATGGTATCATCTCGTATGATTGCACCATCCCCACGTAGTTCTGTAATTTCGCCTATATCAGCAGCTAGTGGTTGTACCACCATCAGACTGAATAACACATATGTTACTGTTTGACGCATTACTTTCTATTTTTAGCCAATCAAGTGCAAGTGTTGATGTTTGTTCTATTTCAATAGTATTTGTACTACCATCTAAATCCAAATAAAAATATCCACCATCGCTTGATGAAGCTCCATATCCTGACTTAATTAAAGTCATTGTATTACTATCCCCTAGAATATCAATGTATGCAGTATAATAATCAGAGTCTATATCAAAAGTAAAGTCTCCACTATCACCGTCATATAAGAAGTCCAAATCCAAATAACTTGCTCCAGAAGATTGACCAATATCCCAATCAAAGGTATTGCTACTTCCTGTAACATCTGTGTAGATGTCTGCAAAGTCTACTGTATTTAATCCTGTTGTATCCATAGAGAATTCAAAATCGTTATTATCCCCATCAAACTCAAAAAAGCCAGTAAAGTTATCACCGTATATTCCATCAGTCAAAAACTTGTTACTACCGCCAATTTGATTAATATCAAAAGTCCATGTGCCACCATTAAGTATAGCCGCAGTCATTGAACCATTTGTTGAACTTAGCCCACCAATCATATTGCTAGAACCGAGTTGTTCGATATCAATATTAACATTGCTTCCTGTTTGGTCAATGTAGATTTCATTATCTGCCATTAATCCAAAAGATAGTAATAAGAGTAAAATTCTCATCACTTTTCTCCCCAGTACTTCCAGTACCCTTTCTCTCTGCCTTCTGTGATCAAAGCAACTACTGCAGTTTCAAGTGCTGCTTGTATTGCAATAGTTTTACTCTCATTCATTGCATTTCCGCTTTCAAACTCTACGAGCTTTGTGCCGTCTGCAATAAAACGAAAGAAGTCGTTTGATACTCCAACAGAAAGTAATTTTTTCGAGGTTAATATCTCCATTAAGATTTCTCCTGTACTCACAGAAACCAACCTTAGTGAAACCACTACTACATCTTCTCGATATTGTTTGGAGTTACCAATGCCCAGATAACGAGCACCCATACCTCCAGTTAGTAGATTGGTATTGAAATCTACAATACCACCTTCAATGATAAGACCAGCAAATAGTAGTGGTAGTTGCTCGTCATCATCGTTAAAACTTTGTCGTGTTTGTCGAATAAGTTGTCTTTCTCTTGTTAGGTGATCTAATCCTTTTCTTTCGACAACTTTAAAAAATTTTGATTGTTTGAGTGCTCTTATTAAATAAGCCTCTGGTGCCATTGTAACTGCAGTACTAAAACTTGCAATACCATCAACACTTTTTCTTTGACCTGTTAAATCGTCAAATTTATAAACTGCTACAACAGGGTAGCGATTTGGCTGAGGTATGTTTTGTATTGCTTCAGTAACTGGTTCTTCTACAATTGCATCCCCAGAAAAACATTGCGCTTTTCCTACAATCGTAACTACGTCTTTATAGTCTCCGTCTGGATTTGTTACACAAGGGGACACATAGCTATAATGTGTCCAATTTGCACAACTAGCCAGTAGGAAAACCGAAGTCACCAATAGGAATAGTGATTGTGGTTGTCTCACCTGTAGCCTCATTAAATATGGTCATTGTTATACTAATTCCATCACTTGTCCAAGTAATTAAATTATCAAATAACATAAATGATCCGCTCGTAGCAGGGTTTTCTCCGAACAGCTGGTCTACCAACTGACGAGATAACTGTGCATACACTCTACTCTCAAAGTTTTTTATAAATCTTGCAAGAGTGCTATTTTCAGCATCTCTTTCGGCCTCTTCTTTTAGTGCTTTAATTTCAGCTGCAATTGCTTCTTTTCTTGTCATTTCCTGACTGTCAATTGTTAAATAGTGACTCGAAGTTCCTATTCCGCTAAAACTTGGGTTTTTAAATTGGAATTTAATTTCATCTGCTTTTAATTCGCTAGTTATAGCTATAAGTATTAATACTAGTAAACTTCCTAGTACAGCATTTGAAACTCTATTGTTTACCTTTCCTTCGTTCATTTTCTTTTAATTGTAAAACTGTATCCAGTTTCTTTTGCAGTCGAATCATATCATTATCTAACATTCTTATTTGGTCTATTAACGATAAGATAGTTATTTTCATTTCTTCGATTGCTGGGTCGATTTTAGTAGTAATTGTAGTCCAAACAAAGTACACGAAGTACCCTAGTCCAACCATTGCTACAATCGGAAAACCGAATTGTTGTATTGCATCAATCACGCCTTGCATCTATACTCCCTGACTCAACAAAATTTTCCGCTCTTGCTATTTTGTCTAAGTCTGGTGTAAGTCCTAATGCGGAACTTACACTCATGTCTATTTTTATCATGTCATTGTTCATTACTTTAATACGAGTAATAAGCATTTTTGAAATACCTTTTACTTCTTCAGTATCTCCAACTACATCATCCATAATTTTGCGAATGATAAGAAATATAAAACCACCCATAAATAGTGCAGCTGCGATAGGAGCTCCTACCTGAGCAATTACATCAAATATGCCTAATTCATCCATTTAAGTATCTCTTGATTGATTGCCATGCAACCAAACATTCCGAATAACACGGTAACTTGAACTACAGAAGCAACTGCTACTTGTTTCATTGGATGTACTTTTTCTAAATCGTCGAGTTTCATTTATCTTTAAGAAGTTTTTTCATAAGTTCGCCATAGTTACCTTGACCGAAAGGAACTTCACCATTATTCTGTATGTTTATCTGATTTTTAACATTTGAAGCTTTTGCTTTCTCTAAATCTGCTTGTGCTTTAATTTCGTCCATTCGCATCTTGTGTGCCATTTGAATTAAATCTGCTAAATCTTTATTTGAGTAAATTTCAGACTCTTCTGCTTCTTCTAGTTTTCTTTCGATTAAGTCATCAAGCGCACCCGCTAGTTTGAAACGGTTTCTATAACCAGTATCTAAATAGACTTGGTCAACATATGTTTTTACTTCTCGCTTATTAAGTATTTCACTACACTCACTTTCGTCAATAGCGAGTCGTGCACAAACTGCTGGAATGTTTCCTAATTCCAGATATGCATTAGCTACCTCAAGTCCTTCTGGACTTATTCTTGTTGATATTTCTTTACTCATAATCTGAATTATAACAAATTTTTATCCTCGTGTCAAGAATTATTTTTGCGAGCATCATAATCCTGAACTAATTTAAGGTTTTTAAAAATATGTGCTATAACATCAACTGTCCAGCCATTGCCACATGCCTTGTATCTTTGAGTATCTGAAACTCCTTCTGTATAGTTATCTGGAAGTGTTTGCAGTCGTTCAAATTCAAGAGGAGTAAGCCTTCTTATTCTGCCATTTTGTTTTATAAAACCATAGTTATAACCTTTTGCACCCGCACATATAGTAGGAGCTTTTTGTTCTATATTATGAATTTTATTTGCTTGTCCTTGATACTCTGGATTTAAATAGTCTCCGCCATTGTGCTTCGCAAGTAAAGCTGCACCGGGGTTGTAGTTATCTGGTGGATTATCTTCAAGTATATCTTTTAGTACTTGAGTACTGGTCATTGGGGGATGCCCCACATTTGGAATATTTGTCCAGTAATATCTTTGACGATTTTGTGGTGCAACTGCGTTAGAATTTATGAGAAGAGGTTGAACTTCCATATGTTCAGTAATTATATCTAGCCACTCTTTCTTCATTCTTACATTCTCTAATAGAAAGAATCTTGGTTTTGTGATTTTCATAATTTTAACAAATTCAAAGAAAAGTGCGCTTCGCGGGTCATCAAAGGCTAGACGCTTTCCAGCCATAGAGAATCCTTGACACGGAGAGCCTCCCATAAGTAAATCAATTTGGGGTAAGTATTCTGCTTGAATATTTAGTACGTCTCCGATTTGTTGTATATCTGTGTGATTTTTGCTAGAGATCTGTAGTGCAAATTGATCTATTTCTGAAGAAAAATAATTATCATAAGTCACACCCGCTTTATCTAATGCGAGTTTTCCGCAACTTATGCCGTCAAATAAACTTAGTACATTCATAATATAATTATAGCAAAAATAAGTGATAAAGTCAAGGACTATTTTTTGGGGGTATCATCATGATACGCAGCTGTGCGCTTTTTTCACTTTCTCAAAATTTCCAAAGTTGTACGTGTGGAGGTGTCCACCGAGCTGTACAAAAATTGGTCAATGAACTGCTACCCCCAGGGTCTACCATATATTTGGCTCCAGGTCTATAGATAAAAAAATAAATGCACTTTATTTTTTAACCTGTTGACTTCTTCCAGGAATGTGATCCTGGAAATCTGTAGGGTAAGATCAGGAGAATTTCCCGGTGTCAATAACCTCGCGTAATTAAGGCTTGAATACTTACGCGGAATAAACGATAATATCCTTATAGAGAGGGAAACTCGTTCACAATTCTCACCTCGCGAAATCGAGGTCGCACCCGAAAGGCGGAAGGCGATACACCAAGAGGGAAACGAAAACCCATGTTTTTATGCCCTAGCTAGACTGTTGCGACAGGGTGGCAAAATAAAAAACTTAATAACTAATAACTAATTTATAGGAGAATACTACTATGAAAAAGAATTTAGATACTTTTTTTGCAGAGGTGGAAACTTCTGTTCGACTTGGAAAGGGAAACCTTTTCGAGATTATGAAAAAATATCCTAAAGATATGAAACTAACAAAATCATTTTCTGTTAGGGTAAATGGTAAAGGCGACTTCTTGCCTAAGAAAGAAGCAAAACAATTAAAACTGTTTTGAAAAAAATAATAAATAAACTTTTATTTCTAAAATTAAGGAGATTAAAACTTATGGAAAAAGAAGCAACAAAAAGCAAAAAGGTATTAATTGCCGAACTGCTAGAACTCAAAAAAGATGATAAAGAATGGAACTCTGTTTATTCTTATAATCAACTTATGCGAGGATTGACTGTCGCACAACTTAGCTACGAGATTAAAAATCATGGTTAAGAATAGAAAGAAAAAACTAACTGTCGCGATTGTTGATACTGAAACCACCTTTAAGAATGAGCATAGCCATTTAATCTATGACTTTGCTTTTCTTATTGGTGATGTATATGACGAATTCTGTGAGCCACTCGAAAAGAATTATCTTATAAAAGATACCCTTGCCGAGCCTAAGAATTTTATATTTACTTATAACGATTCCGAAACAGGAAAAAGAATCCCTTTCGGATTGGATAGCAGATATAAACCAGCTTTAGAAAGATGGGCAAAATCAGAAAGATACGAGGTTAATACTTGGGATTATGCATATAAACAATTTTGGAGATACTGTTCTCGAATGGGTGTCGATATTATTGTTGCTTATAATCTCAATTTTGACTTAAAAGCAATACAAAAAACTCATGCACAATATACAGATAAGCAATTTCGACTTCCGAATGGAACTCAAAAACTTTGCTTAATGGATATCTGCCAGACTTTTGTAATGAATAGAGATTTCAAATTATGGATTGATTCACTCAATGCAGAACTGAAAAAGCAATTCACTACAGAAAAGGGAAATTTATCCTATTCTGCTGAGATGATGTATAGATACATTTTTGATGATTATTTCTACACCGAGCAACATACTGCTCTGCGAGATTGCAGAATGGAATGGAAGCTCTTGCGATATGCTTATCGAAAATGGGAAAGAGAAATCAACAAAAACTTTGTTGATAACATTAGGGGTGTTTCTTGGAGAACTGCAAACACTATTTTTTCTACTAAGGAAAAACTAAAGCAGAGAGAAAAGAAAACACGAAAAGCTAAACAGCTTGAATTAACTTTATAAGGGGGAAATATGCAACACCTAGAAAAAGAGCTATGGCACGAATTTTGTGATTTTATGTATGTCGAGAATTGTGTCGAAAGACACCAAGAGCAACGACAAATATATAAGACACAATTTAGATATTTAAGGGCGAATTATTCATTCCTTAAAAACGAATGGAAAAAATGTCGCCATATATGGTTAGCGAGGGCAGAAATATCATGATTTATGAAATGTTATTTTTTGCTTTTTCACTCTCTATAATCTTTCTTGGATTACAGGGAATTAGACCACTTAGCAGAGAGAAATCTCTCTGCTTTGTGGGGATTGGAAATATTAATATGCTGATTTATTCAGCTTCTAATTATCAATGGGAACTTTTTGGAATAACTGCTCTCATGATGATTGCACAATATACGAGGGTAAATTTAAAATGAATTTTAAAACTGAATTTATTAAACGCTTTTGGAATGTTGAGCCTATGATTAGAATTTATGATTTAGATGGAACGATTATAGACTCTAGCCACCGAGCAAGGCACGATAAAAATGGAAAATTAGACCTCGACCATTGGAGAGAAAACAACACTAAGGAAAACATTTTTAAAGATGATTTACTTCCTATGTATTGGCAACTTGTTGCAGACTATAAAAATGGAGATACTATTATTTTATGCACTGCTAGAGAACTCGGAAAATGGGACATGGAATATATACACTCAATGGGGATTTATTACGATTATATTTATTCTCGACCTATTGGGGACACTCGACCAGATTGGAAACTAAAAACTGATTTATGCAGACATTTATTCAATTTCAAACAATACAAAGAAATTGAGAAAATTCTGTATGATGATAACCAATTAAATCTCGGTGCTTTCTTAAACTTGGGTGCTAAGATATGCAACGCTAAAGAATGGAATGGTCGTTATGCTTGAATATATATTTCATGGATTAGGAATAATATTTTTAATCATCATGGGGATTGCTGTTTATGTTTCTGCTCATATTGTTAATGAGCAGAAACGAGGAAAAACATATCCTCTATTTTGGGAGAAAGACTTAAATGAGAAACTGCTAGAAAAAGAAGCAGAGAAATTTAGAAAGGCACTAGCTGAAGATGACGATTATAATTAATTGAGAATGGGGCGAGAAATTCGCCCCAAATTTTTTTCTCAATTTTCACTTTCTCCGAGCCGAGAAAAT
>Ga0208427_1000126_pt1 | contig 32449 bp, 44 predicted proteins | sample DEB08_DNA_FD_184532 | JGI IMG/M metagenome (GOLD analysis project Ga0208427, IMG submission 184532) | Aqueous microbial communities from the Delaware River and Bay under freshwater to marine salinity gradient to study organic matter... | ecosystem: Environmental > Aquatic > Marine > Coastal ...
CCAGCGGCGGCGGCTATAATTGCCGGCACAGCTGGAGCCCAGTGACCGCTTCATTCATTGACTCCGCTGGGCTCGATGTCGCGAAGTCGGCAGATATCAGGAAGGCCAACCAAGGAGGCAAGCGATGAGGAAGACACCCACCGGTCAAGTGATTCACTTTATCTGGAACCCGCGCTCACCCTACACAGGGAGCGCAACACTGACCGTTGAATTCAGCACGCCTTTCTCTAGCGTTCTGACTCAGCAGAGAGCTGATGTGAGCGTAACCACAATCGCCACTGATCGAAGAACACTGGCGCTCTCTGCTCCTGTCGCTGTTGCGCTCGAGCGTGATGAGGTCAGAGCGTTCCTGACTACCACTCGAGACACTTGGTACTCAGTCAAGGTCAGCAGGCTGGGAGGCTCAACCGCTGTTCTCGCTGAGCCGCTACCAAGAGAGCTTGATCTCACTTCAGCCGCTACGCTTAACTTTGCTTCAGCGGTTGTTGATATTCCAGCGGTCAACGCGGTCACCGGGCTCTATCCTTACAAGATCGCCTATGAGTCAGAGGCCGGCTCGAACGTCGTTGAGTGTGGAGTTCTGAAGGTAACGCCGCGACCCTTTGACACTGGGCTGAATCATGATCAGCTCGTTGATCGTTTCCCCCAGTTGGCTGACATGGTCCCAAGGCGCCAAAGCGATCTCTTGCCACAGATCAACGCGGCGCTTGATGAGATGATCTTAGCTATCCGTGATCATGTGGTTGCTGATGGCGTGACTGAGGATGAGGTCTTTAATCAAGGCTCCTTCATGAGCGCTCACGCCTACTGTACAGCGGCGCTCGTGTATGAGTCAGCCCTTCAGCTTGATGTCGCTGAACAGATGAGAGCGAGGTGTCAGGAGCTGCTCGAGGTCGCTCTTAGATCAGTCACTCTTGACCTCGATGGTGATGGGGTTATTGATGAGGGAGAGATTGACCTCAGACGCACCGGCGGCAGCTCAACCGACTTCAGAGCGAGCTGGCGCGGCTACGTCAAGAGCGCCAATGATTCGCGGTTCACACCCACGCGAGGGATGAGGCACTGATGGCAGCTAGAGTAAATCTTAACTTGCCTCGCTCACTGTGGACCTCTCAAGACTCTTTGAGATTGGCCTCCAATACTCTGGCATCAATCAAGCTCAGAACAGGTAAAGGGCTGGACGCCAATGGCAAGCCTTTTAAGCCTTACAGCACAACTCCCATTTATGTGGCGAAGCGAGGAGCGCGGCTCAAACCAAAGGGCGGCCGGCCCAGTCGAACAGGCAAGAGCATTTACTATGAGGGCGGCTATCAGCAATATAAGAACCAGAGCAGGAGGCGAGGACAGAGCACTGACAGCGCTGAAGTTGACTTGGTCCTGAGCGGCAACATGATGAACAACTTGGTAGTCAAAGAGGCCACAGCTTCAGGCTTTACCATTGGCCTCACCAAACATGCTCAATATGGATTTGCGGTCAATGAGACTCGTGAGTTTATCGGGCTAAGCCCTGATGATATTGAAGTGTTAATGGACTCAGCAGAAGCTGAATTAAGGCGCAAGCTATGAGCCAAGGAATCGCGGCAGCTCTCACACATCTAGAGGGCATGATTATGGACGTGACCCCAAAGAGAGACGTTCATCATGGATTCGTTGCTTTAGCTCGAGGAGATGGCAGCACACCCCCATTAACTCAGCGGTCGAACTCAACACGCTTCTTCACTCTAGACATCTCTGGCTTTACTGAGGACGATGGCGCGGCCGGCCTCTCAGGTCGCAGACGCTCAACCATAAATCTCAATGTGCGCTATGATATCCCCAGAGACGCGCTCTATTTACAGCGTATGATTTCAGAGGACGCCGAGAGTTTACTCGTTAAGCTCAAGGGGCCAGAGTATGATCTGATTAATACTGGGATTGTCTCAGTGATCCCTGAAGCGCCAATCTTAACGCCGGTTGACGCGGTCAATGATACCGGCGCATTTATCCTGACCCTTCCTTTTGTCCTGCTCTACTTGGAGGCTTAATCATGACAGTCACTCATAGATCAATCAGTGTAGCGAAAGAGAGCAGCTTTGGCTCACTCAGCAGCTCCACCGGTCTCCCTGATAATTCAGGGCTCACCTATACCTCAATCCCGTGTGAGCGTGACCCCATCATCATACCCGGCGAGGTGGTAGCCTCAGAGCGCAACGACGCTCGAGACGGTTCTTACTTTGTGCCACCAGAGCCTGACACAGTATGGAGCGGCGGCAGTCGAGTGAGGCGGCGCACTGGTCAAGTAGTGGTTCGGGTTGACCTCACCACAATAGGCACAGGCGCTGACACCTACGCCTCTAACTATCTAGGCCACCTCTTAGGCGCTGGGCTTAAGAATCAGCTGCCCTCTATTGTTGATGGTGACGCGGCGAGCGCTATCACTAGCGTTAACCAGTTCACCCCAACCTCATCTTATGCAGTCGCTGACACTGGCTGCTTAATTGGCGCTGAGCTCAATGGGCGCGCTGAATATTCAGCGATCACTGATAATGATGTTGGTGGTGATGTTACGGTTTCACCGGCCTTCAGCGCTGGCTTCACTGGAACGCCCACGCTCTATTCATTGGCTACTTGGTACGTTCCATCTAGAAACGACACAGGGACCAAAGATCACTCTTTGAGCTTTCGCGTTGATGGCGTCAATTATCGCTCTTACGCTTATGGCTGTGTACTCGAGAGTCTTTCGATCTCGCTCGACAATGGCCGGCTTATGGGAGAGTTCACTTATCAGGCGGCGCTCATCCAAGACGACCACGCCAGCGCAGTGGGTCCAATTGAGCCCACCTATAACGCTGGGTCTCCTCCATTCTTCAGGGGCTCATATGTCGTGATCTCTGATGGCTCACCGGCAAGCCTTTCAAATGGCACAGTCGGAGAGACTCAAGGGCGAATCGCGCTGGACTGTGAAGACTTCACGTTGACGCTCACCAACACTCTCACACCACTGGGACACTCAAACAGCATCCTAGCAATGAGCGGTATGGATATTAGCGACGTATCAGTTGAGCTGAGCCTCACTCTCTCAACGGTCAACACGACAATCGCGAACGATTACTTTAATCGTACTGTCCGTCAAGTCATCGTTGGGACTGGCCCAATTGCAGATGGCAAGGGTTGCGCCATCATGATCCCGGCTGCTCAGCTCACCAATGACCCAAGCGCTTATGATGTGAGCGGTAATGATATCGTTAGGCAGCAGCTCACCTATCAACAGAGCCGCTATGCTGGAGACTTCACAACAGCATCCTATGAGAGCAACGCTGGAAATTCACCGTTTAGATTGGGGCTTGGTGTCTGATGTTGCGCTTTCTCACTGATTCGTCTCAAACCATTGAAGTGGTGACGACCTGTGATCCAGAGGTGTTATGTGATGACACCCAGAGACAGCTCTATCTTGAATCGGGTGACATCGAGGCGCTTGAGTCAGTTGGTGGGGATGCAACCTGCTTCACGCTCAAGGCGCTCTCACCGAGTGAGAGGGAACAGGCTGAAGTTAGGGCTGGAGCTCTTCAGCGGTCAGAGCTGGGCCGGCTGCTTTGGTCTGAAGCTCCAAGCGATTCAGCTGAGCGAGCGCGATGGCATCATGAGTTATCAGATGATGAGCGTGAGGCTATGGCTGGATATCAAGCTTACTTATCAAGGGTCTACCTTGAAATGATTCGAGGCGCTCTCGTTCACATTGATGGCGAGGCGGCGAGCGTTGAACAGCTCGACATGATTAGGCCAGACAGTCACAGAGTCCAAGTCATCTCAGAGTTGGTCCTTCACATTCAGAGAATCAGTCTGCTAGGTATTGAGGGAAAATAGCGCTGGCGGCTTCGGTGTGGCTTGGTCACTCTCGAGGCCGCGCTTGGAGTTGCGACCAATGCAGAGCTAACCCAAAGCTGAGAGCTCAGCGCGGCTCATGTGGTGGACCCTTCAAACAGGGATTGCCACTTGTTCAAGAGGATGAAGAAGGCCGCTTTATTGAGGGCTTCAGGGTCTGCCCTGACAGCGGCGAGGACTTCAGCGATTTAAAGATAAGGTCTTGCCCGGTGGCTGGAGCCAACAGGATGGCCAGCATCATCGTCTCATATCGTCGCCACCAGTCTGGCCTTCTTTCTATTGAGCGAGCATATCCTAAACCAACTTGTGCTATTATCGAAGCGTTCGAGACCCTACACATAAACTCAGAGTCAGCTCAGATCAGGGCTCATGAGAGAGCGATGAGGGAGAGTTATGGCAACCAATGAAATTGAAATTGAAGTCACCCTTGACGACAAGAATGCGCTCAAAGGGCTCGATAAATTAGAGAAGGCCGGTGAGAGTGTTGGTGAGGGCTTCAGCGCTTTAGGCTCTTCAGTCAGTGCTATGGGTGGAGAGCTCAATGAGACTCTAGGTTCACTAGGTGAGAGCGTTGGTGGTGTAGCCTCATCAATGACGGGATTGACCCAAGCGGCAAAGGGGGCCGGCGGTTCATTCACTGCTATGATTGGGCCGATTGGGGCTGTGGCTGTTGCTATCGCCAGCGCTTATCATGCTCTTCAAGATTACATTGGAGCCAGCCGAGATGCTGAGATTAGGACTGAGGCTTATAAAGCTTCGGCTGCTGAGCTCACCGCTTTTATTGAAGAGTTGGCAGTTGCTCAGGTTAAATTAAACGCTGAGCAGATTAGAGAGCTTGATGAGCTCACCAGAGAGGCCAAATTTAGGATTGAGCGCGCTCAGCTCATCAGAGAAGAAAACGCAGAGCGAAGGTCTCAGATTGATCTCTTGGCTCAAGAGATTGACGTATTAAAAGCGATGAGTGAAAGAGCTCGCGCTACCTTTGGAGACTTGGCTACTCTTGGAATGTCTCAAATGATTGAGGCTAAGCTCAAGGCTCAGGAGAAGCTTCAGGCTAAAGTCAATAAGACTTCAGCGCTCGCCATTGGCTTGGCTCAAGAGGGTGCTTCTGAATTCGCTAAAGCTGAAGCTAGAAAAGAAGAGCTTCTCAAGCAAGCTCCTGAGTTCAGAGAACAGGTTGAGGAGAAAGAGCGGCAGCTCTTAGAGCAAGCTCAGGCTGATAGGCTCGCCAGAGTTAAAGACAGCGCTGAAGCTCAGATAGTCACAGCGGTGACAGCCTCAGAGCGCAAGGTTAGAGAGATCAACAAGATTGAGGACGTGGCTGAGCGAGCCAAGAACGAGGCTATAGCGGCTGAGCGCGAACGCCTCCAAGCTCAGATTGATGATATTAATAAGAAAGCCGCTGACAAGAGGAGAGCTGAGCAAGCCAAGCGGCTGGCTGACCAGAGAGCCAGAGCAGCAAAAGAGCTAGCGCTAGAGCGGCTGAAGCAGGCTGAGCTTGCAAGGATTAGAAGGGCAGAGATTGAGCAGCTTAAGATTAGCGGCTCAGGAGCGCTTGAGGTTTTACAGCTTCAGTATGACCTAGAGGTTGAGCTCGCCGGTGACAATCAGCGCAAGCTCACAGCGCTTGAACTTGAGTTTGAAAATAGGCGGACTGTGATTGTGCAGGAGGAAGAGCGCAAGAGACAAGAAGCGGCGAGGGTGGCCGCTGAAGAGGAACAGCGAAAAGCTCAACAGCGTCAAGCGTTTATCCTGAGCAGTCTGGAGTTCGACGCTCGAATGATGGAGGACGGACTTGATAAAGAGCTGACGCTACTTGACCTCAAATACCGTCGAGAGGTTGAGCTTGCAGAGCACTCACAAGAGGAGCTCACTGAGCTTCAGAGGAGGCATGAAGCTGAGCGCCTCGCGATCACTGAGAGGTCAGTCAAGACTCAGATTGAGACGTTGGCCCAATACACGTCAACAGTAAGTCAAGGTCTAGCAGAAAGCGCTTATAATGCTGCCCTCTTCGGTGAGAGCTTCAGCCAGAGTATTGGAGAGGTTCTCGTATCGTTGGGACGTCAAGCCGGTGTTGAGTCACTCATGGAATTGGCAAGAGGTACAGCGGCCTTATTCTTGAATCCTGCACTAGCCTCCAATCACTTCATCGCATCTGGGATATTTGGCGCGGCGGCGGCTGTGGCTGGTTCAGCCGGCGCTGCTTTGGGCGGCGGTGGTGGCGGTGGTGGTGGAGCGTCTGTTGCAGCTCGAGGCGCTTCACCTTCTGGAGCTCCACAGACAGCGCCAGCGCCAGAGAGGGAGAGGGCTGAGTCAACCTCGATGGTGTTCAATATCAACTTTGGTAACTCGACAATCTACGACACCAAGAGAGCTGCTCAGGATGCTATGGCTAGTGAGATCATGAGAACGATGAACCGACAGCGGCGGGGCTCTCCTCGCTTCATGGGAGTGTGACCAATGCCTTTAAATAATCCTGCTCCTCAGTTTGGGCTGCTCACTGAGTACGACCTGAGAGACCTCAGCGGCGTTAAGCTCTTCACGCGAGGCGCGAGCCCCATCACCTTTCCCACATTCTCAGCGGGTGAAGGTGTGTATGAAGACGCGCTCTTCCTGCTCAACGGGCGGTCCAGCGCAACCAATAACACAGCGACATCACAGGCTCAGAGCTCAGCAACCTTTGGGTCAGGGTGGAGCGTGAGCTTGACTGAAGATGACAAGGTTAGGATTCAGTCAGACGCTGACTTCTCGCTTGTGCTCACCGGGTCAAATGACGCGCTAGGCTTTGGCTCAGCCTCCATCTCTGCCACCTTGGTAGGGTCTGACTATGTGGTCACCGCTCCACATGACTGGACCAGAGGATTACTCGACCTCACCAACGTCACCTACCGAATCACCAAGGCCGGCGGCGCTTCTCAATTTGATTGGCCGGCGTTCTCAAAAGTCCAGATTCAAGATGTCACCGTCTTCCTGAGAGACCGCTCAGCGGTGAGCGATGCTGACGCCTTCAGCCTCTCCACCATTGAAGAGCTCGATCAGACAGCGGTGAGCAATGTGGGCGTTACTTGGTCAGTGACTGATGATGGCTATTGCCGCTGCTACTACCTGAGCTCACTGGGTGACATCACATGGAACAGCGACACCTTTAGAGACACGCTAGGCTTTGAGGGTGACGAGACGCCAACGACATCTGGCGGCTATTCAACCCTGACCTCAACTCATAAGATTGCCGGCGTACTGATCCCATCGAGGCCATATCAAGACCATCACCTCAACGTTGAGAATATGAGCCAATCACGCCGGCTCATTGGCGGTGGCTATGTCTCTAACCATATCGGCTCTTATGTGGTCAGCTCACTCCTCTTTGACCTTGACGCGCTATTAGATCAGGTGAGTGATTACCGTCACTTCTCAAACCGCTGGCTCCCTCTCTGCTCTTCAGGTGAGCGAGTGAACTTTTATCAAGGGTGGGGAGACTCAAGGCGCTCACTGAGGTCAGCACAGGTCACAGCCTCACAGCCAGCTTATGACACTCTATACTCATCAGAGGATGATGGTGAGTATGGCAGAATCAGAGGGTCACTCCTAACCTCTGAGTTTGGCTTGGTTTATCCCGGCAGGCTTAAGCGGCGTGTCCCTGTGCAGATGGAGATTGAGCATCTATGAGTAACTCATTCACCTCGCCACCAGTGCTAGTCGATCCAGCGAGGACAACAGCAGGCTTAACGATTCGATCAGAAGAGGCTGCACGATTGGGAGACATGAGTAATTATGCTTTTGCTCATCTCGGTTGTGGCAACGTCTTAACTCAAGCTTGGGATGACGACGTCTGGCCTTTCTCGCTCACCACCATGACTGACGTCTGTGAGTGGATTATCCCTCATCCCAGTGAGGAGCATGTTGAGCTTAAGTTCATCATCATGGCTCACACCACAGCGGCAGGCTCAACCGCTAAGGTTACCGTTCAATTTCCACTCAGCGGTAACTCTTACTTCTCTACTGCTACCATCACGGACAGCGCTCGATTTGGTTCAAGCTTTAACGTGATCACTGTGGCCATCAGCGCGGTTGAAGATGAGACTGTCGCTTATGCTCGACTCTCACTCCAAGCGGCAAGCGGCGCGGTGATTGATGTCGCTGGAGTGCAAGCGAGTTGGAGCCCATTGAGCTCACCTCTGACAACTCGAGCGCTTGACCAATACGGTGCTGAGGTAATCCCTTTTGGAGCTTCTCGCCTCGCTGCTGACCTTCCTCTGACCTCTCGCTTTGGTGTCGATCAAGTCAACAACATCACCCAGATGAGGAAGAGGATGAGGACGCTGCTGAGCTGGTCTGGTGTGAGCGAGAGTGACACCTACACGCTTCAAGGCGCTCTCCATAACGCGGCTGAAGGTCTTGGATCATTTGACCCTCAACTGCTCTACTCTGAGGCCGCGCTTTTCGCTGGCATGTCAGAGAATGATCTAGATGTTGACGTCTACATCAAGGCCGCCAATGTGGGCGGCTCGCCGCTTATCATCGAGGTGTTTGGTTATCGCCTCTCGATCACCACCAACGGGTGGAGCTCATTCGGGCTTGACCTGAGATTACCTGAGATTGAGAGAGGTGTTGAGTTTAGGCTGCCCATGTATCGAGTGGGATTAGAGCCAACTCAGCATAATGCTGATACACTCCTGAGTGATTCTAACAGAATCGCCACAGCGCCACACGTCACCGGCCTTTGTATTCTAGGAGTTTGAAATGCTAGTGCCTACAGCCTACCAACGCCTTCCAAGAGTTCAGGGTTGTCACAATGGACGCTTGCTGTTTGGAGGTGCTGTGAGTCAGATGGCTTCAGCGCTCGCTCAGCTCACCAGAGCCAAAGCGCTCAGTGAAGCTCATTATTATGTTGGGCGCGGCGTGCTCACTGTGGCCGGCGGTCGCTCTTATATTGGCTTTGGCTTGAAGGGCGCGACCACTTACAACTTCCTCCATCAATCCAATCCAGCGGCCTCTCACATCGCGGTGATATTCCAGTACATCAGCGCTAACCATCGCAACACAGCGGTGAGGGTAGACATCGAGCTGAGAGACACAGCGTCTAATTCTTACACAGGAACAATCTTAGATTATGGCGTGAGGTTTGGAGAGACTGAGCTCGAATCATCGCCCAGAAATCCAGTGGTGAGTTCAACCGGTGCTGAGCTCATAGCTGCTCCAACCAACACCAGTCCAGAAGCCCCAAGGCCGCTCTTTGTCCCTGTGGCGAATCGCGGCGAGTTGCTCAATATCTCGATGGAGGCCACCCAAGTGATACCGCTCTCAGTTCACATCTACGATCTCTTCTTGGCTGAGGTGACACCATGATTGATTCTCAGCATGGGCGGCGCGTCTTTGCTCTTCAGGTCGCTGGCCTTGAATATCGCTATCACAGCAACACCCCGCCAACATCGAGCAACCTAGATTCTACGATCACCACAGGTATCAGTTATGTGGATCTTGAAGGCTTGGTGAGTGTGAGCGACTTTAGCGCCTCAGTTGACCCTAGCGGCGGTGTTGCTGAATATGACGCTATCACGCTTACACTGGGGATTGATAAGCGGCGCGGCGGCGTTGGTGATGCTGGCATTATCTTTGGTAGGTGTGGAGCTCGCTCTAGTGTGGTGAGGTCTCAGCTCTCCTCCTCTGCGTCTCGTGATGCTGTCGTCTTCAATACAAGCTCTGACTTATCATCGTTGACCTTCCCTCGCCTCATGCATATAGGCGCTGAGACTGTGAGAGCGGCATCAGCGACAGCCACAACCCTTAATGTGGCTCGAAGCGTTGGGGGAACACCGCGTCAAGCTCACGCTGTAGGCTTGGAGGGCTCATCTACACCAGAGCTCAGCGACACCATCACCACATTCAGAGGGCGATTGGCGAAGCTGTTCATGGCTCACCGTTATCCATCAGGCTCTACGTCAGATTATGTTGAGGTATGCAACGGATTCATCAGCGAGTCTCCTTATATTGAAGAGGGTGACACTGTCTCAATCTCAATGCTCCCTCTCACCGCGCTCATTGATACCTCGCTGGCTGATAAAGGGATTGGTCAGACTCGACTCCTTCAGGGCTATCATTATTATGATGGCTTCAATGGTTCAGGCTTAGAGTATATCTTGATGATTGGCGCGGCTCCTCAAAGCACCAATGAGTTCATTGAGTTAACCCCTGACACAGCCTCATCAATTACCGCGTCAACGTTTCAGCTCATTGTCAACAATCAGAGCGGCGGCGCGAATCTCCTCGATGACTTCGACCCCAGCTTAGCCGCTGGCCCAGACGCTGACGACTTCATAGAGGAGCATCCACGATTTCCCAAATTCAGAAGACAAGAGGATTTCCAAAACTCTGATGAGGGAGTGTTCACCACAGCGCTGAGCTATAGCGCGGCGATTCCCGGCTATGTGGTTAACGCAGACTCAACGCCCACCAACGCGCTATCCGCCGGCCAGATCTCAGCGACTGATTCACTCAGGCTCAATCTTGGTAGGGCTGAGCTCAAGCAGCATTCGCTTGGAGTAGGCGAGGTCAAACAGTGGCCAGCGGTTATCAATGACACCTTAGAGAGTGATGGGCCATCGAGCGCTTCTGGCTATAGCGGCGGCGTTGCTAAGTGGAGGCTCACGCCAGACAATGAAGTGAAAGTCGAGAAGCTCTCAAGCTCACCGTTCAGCGCTCTGGTGGCCTTGTTTACGACAAGATCAACACTGATATGGGCGCGTGACAATCTAGGCATTGCTCGCCCCAGAGCATGGAGCGCTGAGACCTCCACGCTTGAACTCCCTGACGTTTCACGCTTGGTCTATCCCTTCCAATACTTCATGAACACCAATGGGCGAGTCTTCCAACAGTTTGGAGAGAGCGCTCCTCGAATGTGGTTTGGTGTGGTCGCTGATGGCACAAATCTGAGCGGCTCGCGAGAACTGCCACAACCGCCGGCGGCGTACTATCAACAGTATGAGAGCGTAATCCTTGTAGAGAACTCGCTTGGCCTTCCCAGCTCACCAACTTCTGACCTCTATGATGTGGTGGTCAGGTACTACGACTTAGAAGAAGAGGCGGAGAGAGAGCAGGTCTTCACATGCACTCACGAGACAACAGCGAGCTTTGGAGGTTCCACAGTGGGCGTCCTCCTGCACATCAGCGACGCCAACAACTTCCCGCTCAACTTCTCCTTTGGGGATTGGCCTGACCAAGATCGAGCGCTGATCTTTAGGGGCGGGCAGCTGACCAGAGAGAGACCCGGTGAGGCGCTGCTCAAACTCTTAGAGTCAGGTGGAGGAGGCCGCATCAATGGAACCTATGACACTTTAGGAGTTGGTCTAAATCTCGACTCATCCCATATTGATGAGGACTCATTCTTAGCAGTTGACTCAGCGGCCTCGCTGCCGGTCACCGGCAACCTCTTTGGGGATGGTCAGGACGTCAAAGGCATCGTTGAGGGCATACTCAAAATGTTGGGCGCTGTGATCACTATGGCGCGTGATGAGAGCACCGGCTTAAGTCGGCTCACCCTAGTCCCTGTGGGCTTTGAGAAGAGCGCGGCCACTGTCGCTACTGTTGAGGCTGGCGATTGGATCGCTGACCCTCCACCCTATTGGGGAATCTATGAAGACATCGTGACTCAGGTGGTCTTCAAGTATGACTATAATCAAGGTGAGCAGGATTATGAGAGTGAGTTGATTTTTAACAACCAAGAGGCAATCTCTCGCTATGGTGGCGAGCGCTCAAAGATTACCATTGAGGTGCCGGGTGTGAGTTCGCTGATCTTTGGGCGAGGGGCTGCTAATGCCTTCTCATACTTCCTCCCAACCTCATCGAGGATCTTCAACTTATTGAGCAATCCACTGAGAACGTGGACGGGTGAGATTGGGACCGGCCAGAGCGCTTATATGGACGTGGGCGCTTACATCAAGGTGAGCTCACCACACCTCAGAGGCTACTCTGACTCTTATGGTGTTACTGATGGAATCGGGATGATTCGAGCAATTAGGCAGAGCCTAGAGAATGAGGGTTGTCAGCTGGAGGTCATCAACACGGGGCTCGCTCCAGTAAATTGGAACAGCGCGGCGCGTGTGAGCTCAATCACAAGCCCTACAGTCATCTTAGTTGAAACCAACGCCTTCACCTCATCAGGTTCAGATATCAGCTTTTTCAGCGCTGGCGATGTCGTCCAGCATCTGCCCAAAGGTGATCAAGACAACCCAAGCGCTCAGCTCACCATTGATTCAATTCTGGGTAATAAGATCACATTCACAACGACCCATGGAATCTCGAGCACTGGCGGATCCATTGAGCCGGTGACTTATGCAGCGGCCTCCACCACTCACAAGGAGGACGCATATTTGGCCAACAACAACGACATCATCAACGTCACCATCTCAGCACAGGAGTACAACTGATGCCAACGAAGACCCAACTTGAAGACCGCGTTGAGGCGCTCGAGAACGAAGTCAGACGACTTCAAAGAGCTGAGCGCCAAGCAGTGATGAACCTGCCACAAGTCAAAGAGCGTGAGCTTGATAACCCTGAAGCGAGCTGGAGCCCTGCCGCTCAGCAAGCATTAGGCCGCGCTCTCTGTGAGTGGGATCAAGTAATTAAAGACCCAGACGCAGAGATTGACCGCTACATCAGATCAAGAGAAGGACTCGGTTGGAGCTGGTCTGATGAGTACACAAAGAACGGTCAATTTGCTTGGTGTGGAGCGTTCGCCGCGTTCTGCTGGACTCGGGTTAAATTCCCCATTCGTCAAAAGATCTTCCCTAGCTGCTACCGGCTATATGAGCAATGGAGCAACACAGCGCGACGAGTCAAAGACCCTAGCAACATGCTCCCGGGTGATATCGTTGTAATCAGTACAGTCAATGGTGCTAAGTGGGGCGATCACATCACCTTGTGTCATGAGGCTCCAAACGGTGGAGACTCTTATGAGGCGCTCGAGGGCAACGCGAAAGGCACACTGGGCGATGGCTCGACGGGTGAAGGGGTCATCAAGCAGACTCGGCCACTCAGCCGCGTCATGTTCGTTTATCGCGTCCTCGAGGAGGATCTAGACTCATGAGCTCAAAGAAGAAACGAACGCTGGTCCAGATGTTCGGCGGTCGAAAGTCTATGGCCTTTTATGCTTGCCTCGCTTGTATGATGACCCTCGCATTAATGGACAAAGCACAGGTGCACACCCTGAGCTTGATTGATACACTGTTCCTAGTCTATGCCGGCGCGAATGTCGCAAGGGCGAGCGTTACTAAAACTAATGATAAAGAGGAGGCTTAAATGAGTAAGCTTGGAGTAAGCGACCCAACTAGCGCGGGTGCTGTGGTGTGTTGTTTTGACGCCAGCGCGGTCAACAACACTGATTTCAATAACCTGACTTCAGCGAGCTTCTACGACCCCTCTACAGGGTCACAGCTCACAGATGGCCTCAAGTTCGCTTATCTGGGTGTGGCGAGCGCGAGTAAGTTTCATCTCGCGTTTAGGTCCATGAATCCAGCAGACACCGCAACGAACACTGATGGCGTCATCACGTCCTTTGGTGGATTTGACCTTGATACTCAGGCAATTGCCGCCGGTCTCAACATCACCACAGTGAGCTATAAGAAGACAGTAGCCGCTGATGACCTGCTGGTTTACGCCGGCTTTAACTACTGATCGAAAGGCTTAGAAAATGGCAGTCTCTTTCTCTACACCCAGCGCGGCAGCTGCTGAGAGTGACACTCTTGATACGGTCACCACCAGAGGTAGCACAACCACAAACTCTATCCAGGTGGGCGGCGTAAATGTCGCGGGTAACTATGCCCTTCCAACGGTTGATGGCTCCAACGGGCAATTTCTCCAGACTGATGGTTCAGGCTCTGTCTCGTTCGCTACGGTGAGCGTTACCGGCGGCCTAACCTATAAAGGCAGCTATAACGCGGCCACCTCAACGCCTTCACTGGTGACAGCGCTTAAGGGTGACTTTTATATCATCTCAGTGGCTGGCTCATTGGCCGGTGTTAACCTCGCTGTAGGTGATCACATCGTTTTCAATCAGGACGCGGCCAACCCAGTAACGTCAGCAATGTTTGATGTGATTGACAATAGCGAAGCCGACACACTGGACAGCGTCACCACCAGAGGGAGCACCACTGCTAACTCTGTGCAGGTGGGCGGCCTTAACGTTGCTGGAAACTATAACCTCCCAACGGTTGATGGCTCAGCTAATCAAGCGATCACTACCAACGGTTCAGGGACGCTCAGCTTCAACACCGTCCTTACTGACGTGGTGGAAGACACGACCCCACAGCTAGGTGGGCCGCTCGACGTCAATGGCCAAGCGATCACAAGCGCGAGCAGTGGAGACATCACGCTTAACCCAGATGGGACTGGTGAGATCAAGCTTGGTGCTGACCTCATCCCTGACGCTGACGCAACCCACACTATTGGCTCAGAGAACGAGCGCTTCATTAGCGCTTACACTGACCTCAATGGAGCGATTCGCTTCAAGGCCAAGAATGACAGCGGCGGCGTCATAAGCAAGGGCCAAGCGGTCTACATTAAAGGGATCTCAGGAACAGTCCCAACGGTTGGCCTTGCTCGAGCAAACAGCGCGGCTACTATGCCGGCTTTCGGCTTGGCGCTCGCCAATGCTAATGATCAAGCTGAGATGCAGATCATCACGTTTGGAAATCTCACCGACGTAAACACAACCACTTACAGCCTCAGCCTCAATGATACTGTGTTTGTCAGCGCGGCCACAGCTGGAGCGTTGACTAACTCAGCGCCAGCAGGTGAGGCCAATCTTATCCAGAACATTGGGCGTGTGATTCGGGCTGACGCTAGTGCAGGGATTATCAAGGTAGGCGGCGCGGGTCGCTCGAATGCCACACCGAATCTTGATGATGGCAAGATCTTCAAAGGCAACGCCTCAAATCAAGCTGAGTCAGTCGCGCTCTCTTCTATCGCGTTGAGCTCGCTCAATGATGACCTGAGCTATCTCACGCCGGCCAATAACCTGAGCGACTTAGACAACGCTGCAACCGCTCGAACTAATCTCGGTGTAGCTATCGGTTCTGATGTTCAAGCCTATGATGCTCAGTTGGCAGACGTGGCGGGGCTCACTCCAGCTGATGGGTCGTTTATCGTTGGAGATGGTGCTAACTTTGTTAGCGAGTCAGGCGCGACAGCTCGAGCATCACTGGGGCTGACTATCGGAACAGACGTGCTAGCAGCCACAGCCGGACTCAATGACCTGTCAGACGTGAGCTTCACCGCTGGCCCTGGCATTGATAATTATGTACTCACCTATGACAACGGAACCTCATCATGGGGCGCTGAGGCTGTATCAGGTGGCGGCGATTTATTAGCGGCCAATAACCTGAGCGACTTAGACAACGCTGCAACCGCTCGAACTAATCTCGGTGTAGCTATTGGCTCAGATGTTCAAGCCTATGATGCTCAGTTGGCAGACGTGGCGGGGCTCACTCCAGCTGATGGCTCATTCATCGTTGGAGATGGCGCTAACTTTGTCGCTGAGTCTGGCGCGACTGCTCGAACGTCTCTAGGCTTAGGGACTGCGGCCACCTCTAACACCGGTGACTTCTTGGCGAGCACAGCTGGACTCAATGACCTGTCAGACGTGAGTTTCACCGCTGGCCCCGGCATTGATAATTATGTGCTCACCTACGACAACGCCTCATCTTCATGGGGAGCTGAAGCGGCGGCGGGTGGTGGTTACTCAGTCACCGTTGATACAACCACCATTAGCACCACCAACCCCACTACTCTGAGTTCTCCCAGTGACAATGAAGAGGTTTACATCATCAGCAATAGCACCACTGATGTTACGGTGAATTTAGTGGCGGCGGCCACTTGTGGCAGCGGCTTCAAGTACACTTTCAAGGTGTTGGGTACTGGGGTAATTACGCTGGACCCTAACGGTACAGAATATATTGACTTTGCCGCTCAGACCACCTTTGCGATTGGCGCCCAGTATGACTCTGTGAGTCTTCAGACTGATGGCTCAAATTGGTACTTGGTGTGATATGTATAAATCACCACAAGCTCCACAGATAGCAGAGCTAAGATATAGCGGCACTCCAACGGGTGCTACATTTACCTACAGCATCACGGTGCTACAGCAGACGGAATCATTCTTATCCGTCAGCTCTGGGACTGATATTGATCTGCCAGCGGGTCACTATTACGCTGTCAGCTATCCCGATTTTACACGCACTATTGCAAGCCGAAATAACAAAGTATTCTGGTTCGTTGATGGGGTCCAAGTTGGCAAAGAAGGTGGCTCTGACTACTACAGTGGGCAGTCTACAGACTGCGCTCAAGCTACCTTCACTTTGCATGAGGCGGGGGTGCTCACGCTTCAGCAGGTAGCTTGGTCAGGGGCCGCGATCACACTCACCAACGACGCATTTATTTATATATGGAGGGTGCCGCGATGACGTTTAGAAGTCCTTTTAATGTCTCCCTAAACTCTTGGTCAGTTGGGCCGAACCTGTCTGTTGATGGTAAGATGTCCTATAACTGGGCTCGGATTGCCGCAGACGCCGGTTACTACAAGACAACTGCTGAAGGCCCGACTCTAGGCGAGATCACTACAGTCAATGCGACACTGGGCCGCTATTATGCTAGCAGCTCTGGCACCTTGCCCGAAGCGGGTCACACATTTAACACGACTGCTCAAGCTCGCGGTGTGAGCGTAGATGAGGCCGTTAGTTTTAACGATGACACTGATGGCTTAGCATATTGGCCAAACTCGCGAAGCGGGGCGACCGCGTCTCGACTTATGCTCTTTGCATTCCAGAGGAGTTCATAGTGAGTTACTACGCAGTAGACCGGCGTCTTGATTGCGCGGTTGTCATGGGCTACAGCACGACGACAAACGACGCGGTTACAGTGGGTGGCAAGGTGCCTCTCAATACACTCTCTGACATGATAGGCTCAGCAGCCTCAACGCTCAGTGTTTCGTCGAACGAAATCACTTTAGCATCTGGCTACTGGTGGTTCGTAAAAGGCTCACCTCAAGTGTATACAGCAAACGGGTACATCAGCTATCAGTGGTATGACACGGACAATACTACAGCTTATGGCCGGAGAGGCTTCATGAGTATGCAAGAGCGAGCTTGGTTAGAAGGAGGCGAAGAGCTAAGCACATGTCTCCTTGATTGCACTAGCGCGGCTAAGACCATTTTTCTAAAGGTACTGAGTCAACAGGACACCACTCAATTTAACACCACTGATGTTACTCACTCACCTTACTGTGGGCGAACTCGCGTTGAGTTCTGGAGGCTAGGATAATGCAACTAATTCAAGATGAGCGCTTGAGACTGGGCGCTATTGTGATTGGCATCCTCTTCTCAATCGCGTTTGTCTCTTACTCGATTGGCGTTTATGTGGGCAGCTCCTCAGCGCTCGAGAAGGCAGCCATTGAAGAGAGTAAGCTTGTGATTGAGATCAGCGGTCTCAAAGAACAGTTAAAGAAGGCCAGAGCTGAGAAGGTTCAAGCGGCTGTGAAAGGCTCAGGTCAACAGGTGATCGACTGTCAAGCGACATGCTCACAAGAGGTTAACGCGGCGCTTGATGTGACCGCTGAGATTCTGTGTAAGCGCTTCGAGGACATGCAGCAGAAGAAGAGGGAGCCCGAATGAATCTCTTGATTTGGCTCATCCCTTGGACGCTTTCAGTCGGTGCCAATGAAATCTGGATGGGACGCAATGAACCCAAAGTGGTAGCTGAGCTCATCGAGCTTCAAGGCAGTCCCTTTATGGCGATGCCTGTTCGTGAGTTCGTTCGAGTCAAGCGCAAGGCTGAGAGCGCTCATGGTTACTGTGAGAGCGCTGTTGATGCCGCTGCCCAGACTGCTCATGAGGAGTGCTTGACCCAGATTGAAGAAGCGGTGAACCTCGAGAAAGCCTCACGAGTTGAGGACCGGCGAACCATTGAAGCGCTTAAGCTTGCGCTCGAGCGTGAGCAGATCCTTAGAGCAGATCATGAGGCGTTCGGGAACACCATGACTTGGGTGAGCGTGGGCGTGGGCGCTGTTGCAGTGGGGACTACTCTAGCGCTTATTGTTCGCTGAGTGGAGCAGGCAGGCTATGCAGGAGCGCTCAGGCTCACCGGGTGTACAAGTTGTACACATCTGAGAACGCCACAGCAGATGAAGGGCATAGCGCTGTTCGAGCTGGCTTGGTGTTAAGTCAGTCCAGATTTTACGATAGACGCCCAGCGCTCTGGCCTTCTCACGATTGAACCATTTCTGAAAGTGATAGTCTCGCTCATAGGCGCGCTTTGCATCTTTCTGGGCTGGTGTCCTTGTTCGGCTTCGCTTGCGCTGTCTTCGGCGGTCTGATGCTCGATCTCGCTCACGCTGCTCTGGGGTTCGTTGAGCTCTCCACTGCCGCTCATACGCTCTCTGACGCGCTCTAAAGCCGGCGTGTTTCTCAGGGCTCGCCTTCATTGCTTGATACCACTTCTTGTGGCCTGCTTTGACTTGCTCGCGATATTCCTCACTTGACTGATAACGCCGCCTTGCTCTCTCCCTCCCTTTCTGCTTATCAGCCTCAATCTTCTCAGGGCTCCTGTTAGCGCGTCTGACCCTCTCCTGCTCTCTCTTCTTGGCGCGATAGGCTTCGAGCTCCTCTTCACTCATGCTGGCGCGCTTCTGCCTCTTATACTCTCGGTTCTTTCTGCGCTTCTCTTCGATCTGCTCAGGGGTCATCTTGGCGCGGCGTTTGCGCTGTTGGGCGGTGTTAGCCTTGGTCACTGTCCTGCCTTTTTCGCTGGCGGTATTTGCGTCCATACTCTCGATGATATGCTAGGTAAGCTTCACGCTGCTCAGGGGTCATACTGGCTCGTCGCTTGCGGTGATACTCTCGAGCATAGGCCCGTCGTGCTTCACGCTGCTCTGGGGTCATGTTGGCGCGGCGGCTTCGTTCATACTCGCGCTGTCTCTCATTATAACGCGCTCTTTCCTCTGGAGACCTAGCAGCCCATTGAGCGCGCCTAAACGCCCTGATCTCTGCCTTCTCCTCCTCGCTCATCATGGCGCGGCGGTTGCGCTCATATTCGCGTTGTTTGGCGAGTCTAGCCGCTCTCTTCTCTTCTGGTGTCATGTCGCTCCTATCAGTTAGATCCAAGCTCCATGTCTTCATCAAGCAGGCTCTGGACGAAGTCATAAGCTGTCCAGTCGAGTGGGTGCATCTCCTTAAGAACCGACACTGCCTTCTCTTGTCGCTCCTTCATCTGGATTGCCTGAGCCAGTTTAAGGGTCTCCATCCAAGCTCCACAGGTCATACGGGGGCCAAAGAACGTAGGCAGCATATAGGTGAGGATCTTGAACTGCTTGCTGATGTTCTGGTGGTAGGTTCTGCACTCCTCCATAGTACCAGTGAACCAGTTAACCGGGATGCTGGCATCTCTCATCGAGGTACAAGCAAGGCGCGAGTAGAAGAGCTCCTCTTTCTGCGAGGGCGTGAGCGCTGTGGGTGACTCTACCATGTGAGCCACCAAGTCCATGGCGTCACTCAGCTCAAGGCCCCAGCCCTTGAGTGCCTTCTGCCAACCCTCCTCTGTGGAGAAGTCATAGAGGCGATTGGGCTCGATCTGCTGTTGTTGCTGTGGTGGCTGTTGCTGTGGTGCCTGTGAGCGCTGTGGTGCCTGTGAGCGCTGTGGTGCCTGTGGGCGCTGTGGTGGTTGTGTTGGTGGGGCCTCACCGATAGCTTGAGCCACCACGCGCTCTCTCTCGTGGTCACTGAGGTTTGAGCTCTCAGCGATCTCATCAGCGCCATAGATGCCGCTGACCGCGTCAGGGAACACAGCCCGAAGCGCCATCGTTACAACGCGACTCCTGAGCATCTGCATAGGCATCTTCTTCCATGTGTGGCCGCGCTGAGTCAGCCCCATTTGATTTGCCATCTCAATGGTGAAGGTGAACTCGTGTACGACCTCTTCAGGCTCATCAGTTCGAGCGGTCTTGAGTGTGCAGTGGTTCGCGTCCCAAGAGGTCACTTGGATATAGCGACAGAGCCCAGAGCGCCTCACGATGCCGGCCATAGGGTCAGCGCCTAGAGTAGGCTTGCCCTGAATGACTGAGCCCTGCTCTGAGAGCATCCCAAGCTCACCGTCAAAGTGATGGCCAAAGGCCGCGTGAAGGATGATCAGCTCATGTGTCTTGCGCTGGTCGTTGTTGGCGAGGAGCGAGGCCATGTTGATCGCCTCTTGTACATTTGCTGGGTTCCAGATAGTCTGTCTCATGGTGGCTGTGCCTTTCTGTTGGGGGGTCTGAGTGAGCCTTTCGTGGGTGGCTCAGTGCGATATTGGGGTTGCAGCCGCCGCCTTAATAGCGGCCTCAGTGATGGCTTGAGGTTGTGCCTCACACCACTCATAGGCTGAGCGGTATGAGAAGAACTGTTGACCGGTGAGGCGCTCGACCTGTAGCGGCTGGAGCTTCCTGACCTCGCGCTTACAGTTGAACTTGGGCTGTGGGCCATAGGTCTGGATGAGCCAGACCAAGGACACGCAGAGGAGGATGGTGGGGAGGATGGCGAGCTTAGCGGCTCGCTCTAGGATTGCGTTCTCTGGGTGGACGTGGCGTCTAGTCATGGGGAGGTGTCCTTAGTAGGCGATGAGGAGGGAGAGATAGTTGAGGTCAGAGGTCTACGCGGCAAGCCCACCAGCCATTGCAATCACAGACAACCCAGTAGGCATCAGACCACAAGACCAAGTAGCAGTCTGGAGCGCTGAGAGCGCAGAGCACGTGAGCACCCTCTAGTTCAGCGGCCTCATAAATATCAGCCTCACAGGTGAGGTCGTCGGCATCACCAAAGGGCGCACCCTCACCAGCGCGGTTGGCGTTGCGCCATTGTTGGAGCAGATCAGAGTCATTGTGTGCAGGAATCTTGTGTGTAGCGTTCATGGGGAGGTGTCCTTAGTAGGCGATGAGGAAGCAGAGGCAGGTGAGAATGAAGAGAGTGTCGATGGGGAGGACTCGGTTAAGGATGACCAGAGCAGTGGCGAGGGCGATGGCGGCGAGGATGAGTTGAGCGGTCATTACATTGCCACGAGTACAGGAGCGGTGATGGCTGTGAAGGCGATGAGCGCGACAGGAACAGCGCCAGTGATGAGCGTTGCGGCTGCACCGATAACAAGCACGATGAGAGCGAGTGAGCCAAAGCGCTTGCCCTTGTACTTGCCTGGACGAAATGGAGTGTGAGCGAAAGCCAAGAAGAGGAGGATAGCGACTGCGGCGAGGGCGAGCGCCCCGCTGATGCCGAAGCCGAGAGCGGCGCAAACTGCTGTAGTGAGGAGAGAGGTGATGAGGACAAGGATGGTAGCGGCGTCTGCGTATGAGTTCATGGTGTGTACCTTTGTTGAAGAGGTTGGTTGGAGTGGGGTGGGTGACTCGCTTGGTCACCCTCATGTAAAACATCTTGACACACTCCCCCTCATGTGTCAAGGTGTTTTACACACTTTTTTTGATGGGGGGGTCAAGAGCCTCCCCAGGCACCAACAAGGAACACTCATGGACCCAGCAAAACGCGACATCCTCAATATCAAAGCGCTCGCCAAAGCAGCGGGCTGTTCACGTCAGATGGTTCACCTATCTCTTAAGGGCCAAGCCTATCCAGCGCGCCAGCTCGCGCTCACCCTATCTCTTAAGGCCAATGAGCTTACGGGGCAGAGCTGCTATGAGCCTCACGACTTCAACCCCACTCTTCCAGAGTCAACACGCAACCTCCTGCCCAGTGTGCGCTTCATTGTCACCAACTTGGACTTCAAGGTGAGTGAGTCCCAGACCGCTGAGGAGCTGCAAGCCGATAACCCTGATGACCTCGAACTGCTCACCGCTCTGCATGAGTGCGTCTGGGATGGTCAACGCCAATTGATTCATGGTGGCTCAACCCTCATTGAGCTCGATGACCATGACCCTGACCTTGTGGACGTCGACTGATGAAAGAGATTGACATCAGAGACGCCATATTAAGGCTTGAACTCAAGCCCAACACCAAGTTGACCCTCATTGGGATATTGCGCTTGGTGGACTGGAAGACGTGGGCCGGCCCATGCTCAGCCGCTCAGCTCAGTGAGCGCCTTAACATCAATGATCGAGCGATCAAGCGAGCGTTGAAAGAGCTGGTTGAGCTGGGACTCATTCAGCGAAGCGCTCAGAGAAGAGGAGGGCTCCAACATCATCGAGCGTTCACCACTCTCAATATTGAGCTTATCCTTAAGGGTGATTCAGAGGTGACACATAGTCACAGTGACACTATGTCACCCCTAGAAAAGCCCGAAGCTTCAGAGGTGACACATAGTCACAGTGACATAAAGACACCCCTGATTGAGCCCGAAACTTCAGAGGTGACACATAGTCACAGTGACAAAGAGACACCTCTAGGGGTGACACATAGTCACATCAGGGGTGACATAAAGACACCTCTTTTAGATGTGACACATAGTCACCCAATATCAATATCAATAGATAATCAATCAGTAGAGTCAATGAATGAGGAAGACAACCTCATGAGCTCGCTCTGTGAGCTTGGGTTGGTCCCTGAGAACATTGAGAAGTCAGTTGAGATTCAGATGGGGATTGGCAAGACACGCGAACAAGCGCTGAGGATCTTGCTCAACATGCAGACTAAGTACATTGAGAACCAGAGACGAGAGAAGCTACTCGTTAGAGGAGGATTCAAATGAGCGACTTCACGCGACTTGGCAGCGCCCAAGAATGGGACCAAATCAGCCACAGGCTCACAGAGCTCAAAGCCCAATTTCAAATGAGACAACTCCACAGTCCAAGAGAGGCTAAACAACTCGGTGACTACTCACACCTCAACAGCGTTAACCTCGAGGAGCTAGACTGGATCGACGAAGCGGCGCCGCGCCTCACTGTCAAAGAGGTTCCGTTATGCGGTCGATGTGATGATGGTTGGTTGAGAGTGCAGGAGACTCGCAACTGCGTGAAGCTCTGCCATTATTGCGAGTTACCCAGAAGGAGAGCGAAGCGCCTCAATAAGCTGGAGCTCCCTGCTGACTCAGTTGGCATGCACCTTGGCCGCTACATCTGGGATAACGCCAATCAAGAGCAACTCATCACCTCAATGCTCAATCACCTCAACAAGTCACAGCGGCTCCCTCATTGCCCTTCTGCATATCTCTGGGGACCACCGGGCAACGGTAAAACCTCTCTCCTTTACTGCCTAGCGCGTTGGGGGTGCTTCAATGATCTCAGAGTCACCTACATCAGCCACACCAACCTCATGAACCAAATCAAGGAAGGCTTCGGAGACAACAAGCGGCGCGATCCTTTACGCGGTTGGCTCGATAGCACTGACCTGCTCTTGCTCGATGAGCTGGGAGGGCTTGGAGGTCACGCGAATAAAACCGCGTGGTATGTCAGCCAGACCACGGAGATTCTCGGCTCAATCTATGAGCGCTGGTCAGGAGGTAAGCTTGGAGTGGTGATGACAAGCAACCTCCAACCTCAACAGCTCGCTCAGGTCTTTGGGCGCAACGTTGCAGCGCTCAGTCGTCTTCGTGCAATGTTTGGGTCTCCCATCCAGATGACTGGACCTGACCGGAGACAGAGCGCTGATGAGCGTTTAAAGGAGTGGGGGCTCTAATGAATGGACTCGACAAGCAAACGTTTGAATCTGACTTCTACGTCTATCGCTTAAGCTGTGAAGAACACGGTGTTTATTATATCGGCTCTCACTTTTGCACTGGTCGCTCTTCCAGCTGCTCTGCTAAGAGGTGTAATTATCTCCATAAGTCACATGGTGCAAGGAAGCTTGAAAGGCTCTATCCTGACAGTGAATGGACACACGAGATTATTAGCTGGGCTGAATCTAGAGAGGAACTGGCTGCACAAGAGGTGAGCTTTCTTCAGTCTCATGTTGGACGCGATGGCTGCTTAAATGAGACTGTGGCTTCTCCAACTCGAACGCCAACTTATACACAAGAATCTCTAGAGGCATTAAGGAGAGCGGCAAGGAGAAAGACCATAACGCTCAAGCTCCCAAGCGGCGAGCTTCAGGAGTTTAAGCGTCACGAGATATCATCAGCGATTCTTAGAGGTTATACTTTTAAAAACGTTAATATAAGCCTTGTGAATCACGAAAGACGCCAATTTGGGAGATTCTCATCAGTGACTGCCCGTAGGATTTGGAAACACTTAGAAGAGCAAGGCTGGGAGTTTGGGTACTGTGGGGAATATGAGAGCCTTAATGCTAGGCAGCTCTTAGATAGCTTAGATTTAATTGAAGAGGTTGTAAGCCTTGTCACCTACAGAAAAAAAAGATGACAGGCAGCTGAGCTTATGCTCTATTGATTGCTCGCCTTCTCGCTCCCTAGACTCAAGTCTCTTAATTGGCGTTCTCTTGATCCTGACAACCGAGAGTGAGAAGGCGTAGCTTCATGGTGAAGTGATTGGTAGTGGCTCCCTAATGGTTTCGACATCTCCAAGGCAGGGGGCCGGTGCCTCTTATTTTTATTTGTCATTTTGGAGCGTGGTAGACCTTAGCGCTCGTGATTCGTCCAGTGATTGACGCTCGATAATGGATGAGCATTGAGCCAGAGTGAATCGTGAAGATCGAGCGCTCAAAGCTATAGGATTTGTAACAAGGCTCAACGTCAACTGATCCAGTGACGCTCACTCTAAGTTGTCCGAATCCTTCAACAAAGTCAGAGGTCATCAGTGTGACCTCATGGTTAGGGTGTACAAGCTCCAGCTCAATCGGGACCTCATGAGCAGTGAATAGCACATTCATATTAGCTCCTTGCGTTTATCGTTATACATATGTATAACACTTAGCGTTGAAGAGGTTAACATAAGTGTTGGCCGAGATTGGCGGGGAGACGGTTTGTTAATGGGGTGCTGTCTCCTCGCCTTTTCTTTTCTTGGAGGTCACATGAGTGAGAAGAGCCAGATGATAGCCTTGAGAGTGACGCCCAGTGAGCACAGCTTTGTGGCCTCTGAGGCTAAGAAATTCGGCTGCACAAGCTCAGCGCTCATCAGGGCTTTGATCAAGATCCACTTCGACTCCCGAAAGAATCAAGGCGATTTGGCTCAACGTGTTGAGCGACACTTGGAGACACCACATGATTAACAAGATTACCCTCATTGGGAATCTGGGCAAAGATGCCGAGATGAGACAGACGACCGGCGGCGCTTCATATTGCGCTTTCTCTGTGGCCACCTCAGAGCGGCGCAAGCAAGGAGAGGAATGGGTTGAGGAGACCGAGTGGCACACGGTTAAGGTCTGGGGTATTTCAGCGCCTCGAGCTGCTGAGCTGAAGAAAGGCAACAAGGTATATATCGAGGGCAAGCTGAAGTCATATGAGGTCAATGGTCAACGACGTTGGGAAGTTGTCGCTCACAACTGGAAGAGCCTGATGACCAAGAGTGACCACCTCTTACCTCCTGACCCACCACACCAGACCACATGGAACGCTGTACCCGGGGGATGGTCATGAGTGACCGTTATGAGCGTGATGTGATGACACGCCTTGAAGAGCTCATCGTGCTCGATGCCAGAGAACACGGTAATGAGTTGAGCGCTCAGAGCGTTGAGTTACTCGAGAGAATCAGAGCGGTCCTCAATGCTGAGGAGGCTTTATATCAACAAAAAACAAGCGAGAAAGAGACAACAAGTGGGCGAGCTTAATTCCGTTACTTCCCTTAGCTTCATTTGGCGAGGTGTCAAACTAGAGAAGCCTTATCGTTCAATCATAGAGACTATGAAGCGCGCAGATTCTAGGCAGAGGTGTGAGGCGAGGCTTATGGCTAGGATTATAGATATATTTGAAGAGGAGAGCCCAGATAGGGCAAGGGTCGCTCAGGTGTATGAAGAAAGTGTTACTGAGCACTTGCTGCCTGAAGTCTATCTCTGTTTAGAGGAGTTAGCGATTGCATTCCATGAAGAATATATAAGGTTTATCAGGGAGCTTGAAGACAACTATAAGGAAAGTGGAAAGCCCATAAGACTTAATACAGCCGAAGGCTTAGAGTTAAGCAGAATGGACAAATGTTTAACTGTTGACCCTGACTCTCGCTATCCAGTGATTCTGACAAAGGGCGATGTTGGTGTCTGTCATTATGGCGGCATGTTTAAGAAAATTGCAGACGCTATAGAGATATTGTATGTGTACACAACCCGAGGCTGTGAATATATAGAGTGGGACTCGGTCCCCATAATCGTTGAATATATTGTTAACAAGATTGGCCGTGTGGGACGGGGAAGGTTACACCGCGACTTCCTAAGTGGCGACTATCTCCACCATATAGGAGAACCTAAGTCTCACTGGGTTGCGAGGTCGTTGGGCGATGAGGATTTTTATTCAGTTCCTCCTGTATTGAGAGCTCTATATAAAGACAATAAGACACACAATGTGCGCGCACGCGCACGCGCACGCGTGAAGCAAGATGCCTCCACCAGTCAAGGCTGAAAAGAAAGAGGAGCTTCTCAGCAACCTCAGAGAAGGCATGTCAATTGATGCCGCTTGTGCAATGTCAGGAATTCACAGGTCAACCTTTTACCGCTGGCGCAAAGAAGACCCAGAGTGGTTGGAGCTGAGTGACCACGCGATGAACTTAGCAGAGCCTGTTTTACTTCATAAGCTCAAGAAAGCGGCTGAGCAAGACTGGAGAGCATACGCTTGGATTCTTGAGCGGAGATGGCCTAGACGATGGGGACCGCGTCAAGAGATCGAGCTTAATCACAACCAAGTGAATGACGGAGGCGCGGCTATGGTCGCAGCCATGATCCTCCAGACTGACGAGCGGACTAAACAATTAGAAAAGGAAAGTGATGATGAAGACGCATGACACGACCAAGATCAACGCGGCTCCTGTTCTCGCTCGATGGGCGTTTCAAGACAGGAACCTTGTGAGGCTGCTGAAGCTTCGAGCTGACAAGGGCGGCGCTGGCTCTGAGCTCGCCGCTGAGCTTCACGACATTTACAAAAAGCGACTGGATGAGCTCGAGGTGATGATAAGTAAGGGGGCAAGATGATGGTTCAAATTTGCCTAATGAGAGAGTGGTCAATGCTTCACCACCTATTCAGCGCCACCTATGAGATCGAGGGCGATTGGGTCAAGGTGGCTGAGGAGAGCCAAGATCATGGTTGGCAGCGCTCAACCGTAGACATCATTAACGCTGAAGTTGGGGCAGTGGTTCACAAGCACACCACTGATAAGGATGGGCGTAAAGGTACTACAATATGGCGCGTAACTGAGGAAGGCCTTAAGCTATGGGAGAACCAAGAGAGTTAAGCCTTAACCCACTCCAGCAAGACCTCATCGCGAGGATTAGAAGACAAGATAGGATTATCGCGGCTCGATGTGGTTGGGGTGCTGGCAAAACCTCAGCGCTAGTATTCAGCATCCTCTTTATTGCAAAGTGGCGCGCTGGGAGCTCCTCGCTCTTGGTCACTGACACCAATCCCAGATATAACTCGGTGTTAATGCCTGAAATGGAGAAGTGGCTTGGTCCATTGGGCTGGACCTATAACCACTCTCTGAGGCAGTGGCTAGACCCCACCACAGGCTCGACGGTGTGGTGCCGCTCCTACTTTCGACCCGGCACAAGGGACGCAACACACAACCCGCTTGAGGGTCTTAACATCACCTCTGGGTGCTGCCTCATTGATGAGTGTCAGACGCTCACTGCTGAGGTAGCGCATAAAGCGCTTGGGCGTCTGCGCTCAGGTCCATCGCCCATCATGATCCTTGTGGGCCTTCCTGTGGCTGATGCTTGGTGGTGTGCTATGGCTGAGGGCGCTGGCCTCTCCCCTTTGCTCTACACCTCATACGTCAACAAGGCCCATCTCTCTGACGAGTGGTTTGAGGCTACAGAGCTGCTCCCTAAAGAAGAGCGTGAAGCTATGGTGATGAACAAGCCACGACCTCCCAGCGGCTTGGTCTATTCAGAGTTTGACGCTGAGACGATGGTGATTGATGATTGGTCATACTCGCCAGAGATGAGCGCGAGGATAGCCATTGACTGGGGATTCCGGAAACCATCAGTGCTCATCCTCGCTCATGATGAGCGGCTAAACGCTGACGTGATCTGCGCTGAGCTGAACCCCAATGAGGTCACCATTGAGCAGCTCGCCTTACTGATCCTCGCTATTGCTTGGCCTCGCTCGATTCAGGAGCTGGCGCCAGCTCCTCGCATATGGCTTGATGAGGGTTGCGCCGACAAAGCCGGCAAAGCTCGCAATGATCAAACAGGGGCTTCAGCCTTTCGAGCAATGCGAGCAGCCCCACCCAAAGGTTTAGGGATACCGCTGAGGTCAACCACTGATCCAATCAGGACCGATATTCTCAACGGGGTGCAGAAGCTCAAGCGAGCATTCACGCGGCGTCAGTATCTCATCACTCGTGAAGTCTGGGACGCTGGCGAGCGAGTACCCGGCAACTCAATCAGGAAGGCGCTGCTCTCTTATCAGTGGGAGCGAACCAAGGAACAGCCGAAGAAGGATGGGCGTGAAGACCCACTAGACGCGCTCAGATATGACTGTATTATGTGGCGTTGGGCTGATGACTCCACCGTTGACCGGCGCAACTACCAACCAAGGGCAACGCCTCGATCTCGTAAGGTTCGAGTGGGAGGCTCAAAGGCGAGGAGCTTTTAATGAAAATCTATGATGATGATATTGGTGAGGTGATCCTCATTGACTCGATGGGAGAAGATGCAACGCCAGCTCACGCGGCTCGCGTTAGCTTCGCTCACCTCCACCAAGAGCGCTCTGAGGACGTGAGCGAAAAGGATGAGAAGCTGATCAGGTACTTAGCCACCAATGGTCACACATCTCCTTTTGAGCATATCAGCGCGAGCTTTGAGTTAACGGTTCCTCTCTTCGTTGCTCGCCAGATTATGAGGCATAGGACGTTCAGCTTCAATGAGGTTAGCCGCCGCTACACCTCCAAGGACATCAGCGTTTATCACCCCATCAGCATCAAGCAACAGGCTGTTGATAATCTCCAGTGCTCCTCTAACCTCGAGGTTCAAGAGTCGGTCTATTGTCAGAAGCTCATCGAGGGTGCAGCCTCCACAGCGCTGGCTATTTATCACGAATTGATTAAGCGCGGCGTAGCTCGTGAAACTGCTCGCTCAGTTTTGCCGGTGGCTACCTATACCTCCTTTTGGATGACCGGCAATCTTCACAACTTCATGAAGTTCATCAAGTTGAGGACTTCGCCACATGCTCAACTGGAGACACGCCTAGCGGCTGAAGCTATCCGAGTGCAGCTCCTCGAACGTTACCCGGTCAGCATGTCGGCGCTCACCAATGAATAAACACATCCTCTTGAGGCTTCAGCAGGCTGAGCTCTTAGGCCAGATGTCAACGTGTCCACGCGGTCAAGTCGGGGCTGTGATCTTCGAGCCCTTTAGCTGGGTGGTGGTTGCTGATGGTTATAATGGCCCTCCCAGAGGAGGCGGCGAGCTCTGCGGCGAGGATCACTGTAGGCGTAACCTCTTAGAGATAATCTCTGGCTCGATGACTGAAACGGGCTGCCATCACGCAGAGGCCAACGCCATCGTCAACGCGGCGAGGCGAGGCGCGCCCACTCGAGGTGCTTGGCTTGCAGTTACAAGAGCGCCTTGTTTGAGTTGTGCTAAGATCGTCCATCACGCTGGAATCAAGAGGGTCTTTGTTTTTGCTTCCGAGTCGGAACCAAACCTAAGCGGCGTGAGTTATTTAGAGCAACATCAAGTGAGCGTGGAGTATGTTGAACGAGTCAGAGCAATATAAAGAGCGGTCGCTCACAATTGTGCTTTTAGACTTGGTCAACTCAACTGGCTTTGTTGAGGCCGCTGGCGCTCAACGTGCAGCGCGGTGGTTTCAGTATCACGACAGATTAGCGCGCTCTCTCCTCTATCGCTTCAGCGGCCGAGAGATCGACAGGTCAGACGGTTTCCTCTTCACGTTTGATCGAGTGTTTGACGCGCTCAACTTCGCGCTTTATTACCAACAAACGATTCCACAGAAGACCAGAATAAAAGCGAGGATTGGGATTCATTACGGAAGCGTTGTTGAAGTTCATCAACATGAGCTTTTAGTTTTAGTGGGAGCCAAGCCCATCGAGGTGGAAGGCTTATCTAAAAATATTGCAGCGCGAACTATGAGCCTCGCCCAACCTGACCAAATCCTGATGACCAAGCCAGCGTTCGAGCGAGTCAAGAACCGCTTCGACGTGATGACCCCGAAAGGTACGCGCTACGCTTGTGTAGGGCTTTACCGATATCAAGGCGTCAAAGAAGCTCAGGTCGTGTATGCGGTGGGCTCTGACATCAAAGCGCTTCAGCCTCCACCATCAACCGCTAAGGTCAAGAGGTTGGGTGGACCCAGAAAGGTCAGGTCTCGAATGCGGCACAAATCATTTTTAGAGTGGGCTGAGTTTATCCTGCTCTTTTTATTTTGGTTAGCTCTGGGCTATTTGGTCGCTCACATGTGGCCATACATTAAATTTAAATTCTGGGAGTGGTGGAATGAACAACGATGAAGAAAAAAAAACAAAACGCGGCTGGTGGTTCTCTGTAATCTTTATGGGTTTGGTGATGGGCCTGATTATTTTTTTGGCTCGCGTGGAGATAATCGAAAAGAACCGAGATGTGCTCATCGGGATTCTCGGGATGATCACAGGCTCAATTTCCTCAATGCTTGCGATCGCTTCGGGGCGCGACCCCGCCGAAGTCGATGAGCTCAGAGCAGAGGTAGCCAAGCTCAACGCTGACAGAGCAGCGTTAATTGCTCGCTTGAGAGACGCTAATATTCAGCTTCAGCTTAAAAATGATCATCTATTAGAATTACAATTAGCGATGATAAAAGCGCTCACCAAGCTAGAGGTGAATTTTGTTTCTGAAGAAGTTGAGCTTCATGAACAGGTCAAGGAGTGGTTACCTTCTGTTGAAAAAACAGAATCAAACAGCTAGACTTAACAGAATGATAAGGAGCGCCCATGAATGAGCGTACAACACCCAAACACCTAAGAGCGTCAACGCCTCGCTTTGGCGTCAGGGGCATCACAGGGACTCAGCTAAATGGCGGGGCCTTGTCGGTTGAGTCTAACCCAGAGCTCACCGGCCTCAATTGGGTTCAAGCTGCAGAGGAGATGTTACGCACTGACCCCATCGTCAGACGCTCTTGGCACATGTTGAGACAGACCTTACTGAGCGCTACTTGGCGATTCACTCCGGGGGTTGAGGGTGATCTGGTATCGGAAGAACTCGCCAGATATGCAAACGAAGCGTTTGGCCTTGATGGTCATTCGGGACAAATGGAGAGCTCATGGGAAGAACAACTGAGCTATCTTTTTGAATTTGTTCCTTTAGGTTATCGCTACGCTGAAGAGGTTTATAAAGTTGGTCCTGACTCAACGGGAAAAGTTAAGGTTTGGCTGAGTCATTATGCAGACCGAGAACCAAGCGCTCACAGCCGCTGGTTAAGTCGCGACTCTCAGCACCTCGATGGGGTTCTTCAGAATATGGTTGGATCAGGTAAACAGCCTGAACCTATCCCAGCTAACAAGCTCCTCTTGCTCACGCTCAACCGTACCGGCTCTAACTTCGAGGGCGTTGGAATGTTGCGCCCTGTGAGGTGGTGGTGGCGAACCAAACAGCGCGTCTCAAACCTCATGTGCGTAGGTCTGGATCGTTGGGCTGTCCCGACTCCCAAGGTAGTGGTTGACCGCTCGACCGCTGAGCAAATCGGGCTCACTGATGGCGATATTGACGCGATGATCAACGACGCTGAAGCTCAGGCTCAAGCGTTCATCTCATCAGAGCAGAGCTACCTTGTTGAGAACTCAGCGGTTAAATTTGAGACTTATGCGGCTCAGCCTAATCTTTATGCTGATGGCCCAATCAATATCATTGCTAAATGTGATAGCCAGATTGCAGCGGCCTTCCTCGCTCAGTTCGCTGATTTGGGCCAGACTGAAACCGGCGCTCGATCAGTGGGAGAAATTCACCTCTCGGTATTTAGGCGAGCTGCAATTAACCTTTGTGACTTGGTGGCTGCTCAGGTGAGCGGTCCTGACCGTAGAGGCGGCGGCACGATTGGCCGGCTCATTCGTTGGAACTATGGAGCGGTGGACCCTTCTAAACTTCCTCGCCTCACTCACACTGGCCTTGATACTGATGAGCTGGCTGAGTCCCTCATGACTCTGCCCAACTTGGTCACAGCTGGCCTCATCACTCCAGACGATGAGCTGGAGCGCGTGATCAGAGCCAAGATTGGTGCCGGTGATTTGCCAGAGGATGCTCAGCGAGCGCCGGCGGCGCGTGTTCCTTCTGCTGGTGGTGGTGTGTCTGCTCTTGCTGAGACTCTGATTAGGAGGCGGCGAAATGGTTAAGGCGATCAAGAAGAGGACCAAGGCGCAAACACCAGCCAAGCCTCAAGAGCGCATCAGAGGAAGCAAGGCCAATCCAGAAGGGTCAGCCAGCGGCTCACGCGGCGGCATTGAGATTGGTGAGCGAGCACAGAAGGCTCTTGAGAATATGAGGGATAGCCACAATGAACGGTACACGAACGCTCAGCGCCAAGTTAATATGGGTCAGCTTAAAGCTGT
>Ga0208427_1000127_pt1 | contig 32427 bp, 29 predicted proteins | sample DEB08_DNA_FD_184532 | JGI IMG/M metagenome (GOLD analysis project Ga0208427, IMG submission 184532) | Aqueous microbial communities from the Delaware River and Bay under freshwater to marine salinity gradient to study organic matter... | ecosystem: Environmental > Aquatic > Marine > Coastal ...
TTGCGCTGGCTCTTGATCTGCCTGACAAAGACAGGAATCAGGGCTGCCCTGACAACAAGCACCAGGCCGACGATCGACAACACCCAAGAAATGCCCGAGTTAAAGCCGAGTCCGATGGCGCTGAGACCAGTGTGGAAAGACACCAGAATTAGCTCGATGAGCCACTTGATTGGCCACAGAAGATCCACTAGCTACCTCGATTGCTTGAGAGTTTGGGTCCTACAAATCCTAGTCTGCCAACGCTGATCCATTTTGGGCCCTCGGCTACATCGTCAACGCCACCGGAGGACCAAGGGTTGCAGCGCAGGATTCTCCATGCAGTCATCGGAACACCCCTGATAACCCCAAAGCGCTGTATTGCGGTGAGTCCATAGCTTGAGCAAGAGGGGTAGTAGCGGCAAACGTTGCCATAGAGCGGAGAGATCAGCTTGCGCCAGAGCAAAATAGGCGCAATCAGAAGATTTCTTGGAATAAGCACCAGCATCTGCAAATAGCTCATGAGGCTCGCTGTATGAGATCCGCTATATCTGCGGCAAGCACCTGGTAGCTGGCGGTTGCAGCTGCGGGCTTGACCCGCACCGCAGCCTTGATCTTGGATGGCCTAGCTTCCAGGCCAGAAAGAATTGACCTGATCCTTCGCTTGACAAGATTTCGTTCAACAGCCGAGCCGACAGCCTTGGAAACGATAATTGCGAACTGATTGGTTTCGCTGGGTAGGAAGTGAAGTGTCGCCGACGAGTTTCCAACCCTCTTACCCGCAGAGACGACCTCTCGGATTTCTCGGCTTGAGCGCAAGCGATTCTCGCGCGGCAACAAGGGCTGCTTAGGCGCTGAGCTCTGTGCGTCCCTTACGACGGCGAGCGGCCATGATGGCACGTCCGGCGCGGGTGCGCATGCGGGCGCGGAAACCGTGGTTCTTTGCGCGACGACGGTTGTTAGGCTGAAATGTGCGCTTGCTCACTTAGATAACTCCTGAAAATTATGGGCACCTGGCCCTAGATAACCTCAATAATTTACGCTGAATTCTTGGCGGAGTCAAGAATTGATCCCGAATATCGAGGCTTATTTTTTCCTTATTACTTTTAGCCAGAAATATCGTTAGCGACACGCCGATTCGATTTGCTTAAATCAGAACTCTTCTGTTGAATGTTGCAATCGACTTTGTGGGGTTAATTTCCACAAGTTTTCCACAGAGATTTAAAGTTTTTCCACAACGTCGTGGACCTGTGTAAAACTCTGTGGATAACTTGTATTTGAGGGAGAAGAGATGGCAGATATTGCTCTGGCAAGTTCCTGGCAAAATCTCATCTCGAAAGTAGCCGCCCACCCCGACGTAACCCCGCATCTAAAGGGCCACCTAGATCTGGCAGTGCCCAAGGGTGTTCTAGATGACACCCTCTACATCGAAGTACCCAACGAGACCACCCGCTCCATGCTTCAGGTGCGGCTTCGCGAACAGATTCTTGGTGCCCTTTCCGAACTCGGCGACCTAGGTGGGCCAACGAGCTTTGTCGCAATCACCAATGAAGAGCTTCAGGGGCCGGTTTCGGTAGAGGTGGCCATTGAACCGGAGCCCATCCCGTTCGAAGATCGCGATCCTGCAACCGGACCCGTTGTTACCAGCGGCGACTCAAGGCTGAATCCGAAATACAGCTTCGATAGCTTCGTGACCGGTGGCTCGAATCGATTTGCCCACGCTGCGGCCTTTGCGGTTGCTGAGGCGCCTGCCGAGGCCTACAACCCGCTCTTTATCTATGGCTCCAGCGGGCTTGGAAAGACGCATCTCCTTCACGCAATTGGACACTACGCAATTCACCTAAAGCCGCGGATCAAGGTTCGTTATGTGTCCTCCGAAGAGTTCACTAATGACTTCATCAACGCGATTCAAAACAACAAGACGGCAGAGTTTCAGGCTCAATATCGCGATGTCGACATTTTGTTGGTGGACGACATTCAGTTCCTGCAGGGCAAAGACCAGACCCAGGAAGCTTTCTTCCACACTTTTAACACCCTGCACGACCACAACAAGCAGGTGGTTATTACCTCAGACCTAAGGCCCAAGCAGCTGGAGGGATTCGAGGAGCGGATGCTCTCTCGTTTTGAGTGGGGCCTAATCACAGACATCCAAGCCCCTGAGTTTGAGACCCGTGTTGCGATTTTGCGTAAAAAGGCTGCTATCGAACGAATTGAGATCCCCGACGAGGTAATCGAATACATGGCAACTCGCATCTCCTCAAACATCCGGGAGCTGGAGGGAACCCTGATTCGGGTGACAGCCTTTGCAAACCTCAATCGCTCACCCATTGACATGGACCTGGTCCAGGTGGTTCTCAAGGACACCATTGCAATCGCTGAGGGAGCAAACATATCGCCGCTCTCGATAATCTCCGCAACCGCTGAATACTACAAACTCAGCGCAGATGAGATAACCGGATCTGGTAGACAGCAGGCGGTAGCCCTTGCGCGACAAATAGCAATGCACATTTGTCGCGAACTAACCGATTTGTCGCTCCCAAAGATCGGTACCCACTTCGGAAACCGAGATCACACAACGGTGATGTATGCGACGAAGAAAATAAGTGCTCAGATGCGCGAGAGACGCTATATCTATAACCAGGTGTCAGAAATCATCCAGAAGATTAAAGATTCTCACAAATAATCTGTGGATAACTTCCCTGTTTTTTGTGAAAAACAGCCCTAAACACACCAAAAACAAGGCTCAAGAGTCTCAAAGAGTCGAAACTATCAACAGGTGACCAGGTTATCCACAGACTTATTCACAGCTGTGTAAACAACTTACATCGATGTAGTTTTCAGTATCTGCTTGGTGTTCAGGGAGTTATCCCATATTCCACAGCTGGTTATTGTTTTGAATAATTAGATATAGAAAATTGGGAAAACTGGGGATCCAAACAAAATGTGAAGATGTTGGCTCGCTGTGCCAAGATAAAACCCCTCAAACTTATTCGAAAGCTAAAGATGAAATTTCAAGCAGATCGCGAAGTTCTAAGTGATGCAGTCTCTTTTCTAGTAAGAATGCTTTCCCCCCGGCCTCAGCTGCCTCAGCTTTCAGGGGTGGTTGTAGATGCAACGGATGGTTCGATAACGCTCTCGATTTTTGATTACGAAGTAGTTGCAAGGGTTTCAATCGCAGGATCTGTAGAGAAGCCTGGGAAAACCCTTATCCAGGCGAGGCTGTTAGCTGAAATTGTTTCTAAGCTCCCGAGTGATTCAGTTTCGGTTGAGCTAGTTGAATCCAGGGTTGCGATCAACTCCGGGAGCAGCAAGTTCTCACTTTCTGCCATGAGCATGACTGAATACCCACAAACCCCAGAGGTACCAAGTGGATCAGGAACAGTAAAGGCCGAGGAATTCTCCGATGCAGTAGCTGAGGTTTCGATCGCAGCGAGCCGCGAAGAAGTCACCCCGGTTCTCACCGCGGTAATGGTTTCCAGTAAAGCCAAGGAGCTCTCTCTTGTGGCAACTGACAGGTTTAGGGTCGCGGTCAAAACCGTTCCATGGAACAGCAAGTCCTCCGAAACCGAAGTGCTAATTCCGGCCCGAGTGCTATCTGAAATCGCCAAGACCTTCTCTGGAAGTGGAGACATTGAAATAGGAATTGGCTCCAGCGAAAAAGAGATGGTTGGTTTCACATCGGGAAACAAGATGGTCGCAACATCAACAATCAAAGGTAAATACCCCGCTGTCTTGCAGCTTTTCCCTTCCGACACCCCACACTTCGCCGTTCTAAACACAGGTGACCTGTCGGATGCAACCAAGCGCGTTAGCTTGGTTGTTGATAGGGATAAGCCGATCAGGTTTAGTTTCGGCAGCGCAGAACTAAACCTCGAATCTATTGGCTCCGATGTTGCCGATGCCTCGGAGCAGGTAAGCTGCTCCCTCACCGGAGAAGACACCGTCGTTTCTCTAAAGCCACAGTTTTTGATTGACGCACTGAGCTCTGTTGAGACTGAAATGGTCCAGATCGGCTTCACTTCAAACCCAAACAACCCAAACAAGCCGGGGCCTGTCTTGATAACCCCCGTTGGATCCAACAACAGCTACAAGTACCTACTCCAGCCCAACCTGCTCGTTTCTTAATCGGTAGGTAAATTTGTGGGTTTCTGAGCTACAACTAGCGAGCTTTAGGAATTACCAAAGCCTACAAACTAAGTTTTCCGAGGGCCGCAACCTTATTTATGGCCCAAATGGCGAGGGTAAAACCAATCTTGTTGAGGCAATTGGATATCTTTCGAGCCTCTCCTCTCACCGGCTCGGGAGCCAAAAGTCTCTTGTAAGAGAGGGAGACCCATCAGCCCAGCTATCGGCCACCGTCAAAAGTGGAGATAGAGAACTGGCGGTTGGTGTCGAGATAAATACCAGCTCGGCCAACAAGTTCTTTATTAATGGTTCCCCCAGGCAACGAGCGTCCGAAATTCTTGGGAACCTCGCGGCCGTTGTCTTTGCGCCGGAGGATCTCGATGTTGTTAGGCGCGACCCAGCGGACCGCAGGGGTTTTCTAGACCAGACGGCAGCGCTGCTAAAGCCCCGAATTGGGCAGCTGAGGCTTGATTACGACCGGGTTCTAAAACAGCGCAACGCTTTGCTGAAAAGCTCCAGAGGGGTGAAGAATCCAGATCTGAGCACGCTGGATATTTGGGACGACCAGCTTGTGGAGCTAGGTAGTCAGATAACCCAGGCCCGCTTTGAGCTGTTGGGGCTTCTTGGACCAACGCTGCAGTCTTTTTACTCAGAGCTATCTGGTTTAACTGAAACAATTGAGCTGCAACTCGTTTCCCTTTCAGCCCAGGACGATCTAGCCGAAATAGACAAAGACCACATCGCATCTCAGCTTCGTGAAAACCTGCAGCGCAACAGGGTACAAGAGCTTGAGCGAGGCCTCACCCTTTTTGGTCCCCACCGAGACGAGCTTCTCATTACGAAGGCAGGCTTGTTGGCTAGGTCTCATGCATCTCAGGGCGAGGCGTGGTCGTTGGCGCTAGGTTTGAAGCTGGCGGTCGCAGCCGAACTGAAAGACCGCCCGGGCGGTGACCCTGTGGTAATTCTTGACGATGTGTTTGCCGTGCTGGACCCCGGTAGGCGAGCGAGACTGGTTGAGTTTGTGAAGGGGTTTCAACAGGTGCTCGTGACCGCCGCCGATCCGGCTGCAACCCCGGAGCTCAGCTGGGACGCCAAGTTTTCGGTAAGCCGAGGCGAGGTGACGCGTGATTAACTTCGAATCGGCGGACCGCTTCTACAAAGATTTTGTGTCGGGCCTAGGGAGAAAGACTCGAGACCAAAAAAGACGCGAGGGTAAGTCTCGGGGCTCGCAACCATTTGAAAAGGGTAGGGAACCAATTAGAGCCTCGTCTTCTATCGAAGAGCTGATGACCGAGCACGACTGGCTGGGCAGAGTTGAGAAGGAAGCGCTCTTCCTGGACTGGGAACGCCTTGTCGGCAGTGACAATGCAGCGGCCTCTCAACCGGTGTCACTCGAAGGTTCGCTCATGACAATTCAGTGCCGCTCCACCGCCTGGGCGACCCAGCTGAGGCTTTTGCAGGATCAGATATTGGCAAGAGTCCAGGAACAATATCCGGATCTTGGGGTAACAGACCTGAGGTTTATTGGACCGGCTGCCCCGAGTTGGAAAAAAGGCCCACGTTCTGTTCCTGGACGGGGTCCAAGAGACACGTACGGCTAATCACTATATCCCGAGTCTTTTAGCCCCTCTGGGGTAGAATTTAGGGGTTAGCAAACCCGAATCTCAGTCGGTCTAAGGGCCGCATTTCAGTGGAGCTAACCCGAAAGGGAAGAAACTTAATATGTCTGAAGAAAAAAGAAAATATGATGCCGGCGATATCCAGGTCCTCGAAGGGCTTGAAGCGGTCCGAAAAAGACCGGGCATGTATATCGGTTCGACAGGCCCCAGGGGCCTGCACCATCTGGTCTATGAAATAGTCGACAATTCGGTCGACGAGGCTCTTGCCGGCCACTGCGACAACATAGATGTCACGATCACCAAAGAGGGATCGATAAGGGTAAGCGACAACGGTCGAGGGATTCCCGTTGATATGCACCCGGTTGAAAAGAAACCAGCAGTAGAGGTCGTATTGACCGTATTGCACGCCGGTGGAAAGTTCGGCGGCGGCGGTTACGCCGTATCCGGAGGGCTCCACGGTGTTGGTGCCTCCGTTGTGAACGCGCTCTCCTCAACCCTGTCTGTTGAAGTACACAGAGATGGCGACATCTGGACCCAGAGCTACACGGTAGGTGTGCCGGACCACCCCCTAAAGAAGGCCGGAAAAACCGACAAGACCGGCACCACAATCTTCTTTACCCCAAGCTCAGAGATATTCGAAACCGTTGACTTTGACTACGAGACCCTGCGCCAGCGCTTCCAGCAGATGTGCTTTTTGAATAAGGGCCTAAAGATTAATCTCAACGATGAGCGCAGCGGAAAGAACGACAGCTACCTCTACGAGCGTGGACTCATCGACTACGTCGAATACCTCAACTCAGCAAAGAAGGTCGAGGTGGTTCACGAGGAGATCATCTCCATCGAGAACGAGACCAAAGAAAAGAACATGTCGGTCGAAATCGCGATGCAGTGGACAAACGGCTACAACGAGGGCGTTCACACCTACGCGAACACCATCAACACCCACGAGGGCGGCACCCACGAAGAGGGCTTCAGGACCGCTATCACCTCTCTTCTAAACAAATATGCTCGCGATAAGGGGCAACTGAAAGAAAAGGACGAGAACCTCACCGGTGACGATGTCCGCGAAGGCCTAACTGCTGTTATCTCGGTAAAGCTCACCGAGCCCCAGTTCGAGGGCCAGACCAAGACCAAGCTCGGAAACACCGAGGCAAAGGCATTTGTCCAAAAGGTAGTGAACGACCAGCTTGGCGACTGGCTGGAGCGCAACCCCGGACAGGCCAAGGAAGTAATTCGCAAGGCCATTCAGGCGGCCGCGGCAAGACTCGCAGCCCGCAAGGCAAGGGAAGCCACCAGGCGTAAGGGCCTGCTGGAATCCGGTGGCATGCCTGGCAAATTGCGCGACTGCTCTTCAAGAGACCCAGTGGTCTCTGAGATCTATATCGTGGAGGGTGATTCCGCCGGCGGCTCAGCCGTGCGAGGTAGGGACCCAGAGACTCAGGCAATCCTCCCGCTTCGCGGAAAGATCCTGAATGTTGAGAAGGCAAGACTCGATAGAGCCCTCGCAAACACCGAGGTTCAGGCGCTCATCACCGCCTTTGGGACCGGCATCGGCGAGGACTTTGATGTTGCAAAGATCAGGTACCACAAGTGCATCCTGATGGCCGACGCCGATGTCGATGGCCAGCACATCAGGACGCTTTTGCTGACACTGCTCTTTAGGTACATGAGGCCACTGATTGAACACGGCTATGTCTACATGGCACAGCCGCCGCTTTTCCGCATCAAGTGGTCCAACGCCGAACACGAATATGTCTTTTCAGACCAAGAGCGCGACGACAAGATCGCGCAGGGTCAGAAGGACGGCAAGAGGCTTCCGAAGGAAAACTCGATCCAGCGCTACAAGGGCCTTGGTGAGATGGACTACGACGAGCTGTGGGAGACCACGATGAACCCCGCAACCAGGACCCTGCTGCAGGTGACCCTGGACGATGCTGCTCTGGCAGACGAGATCTTCTCCACCCTGATGGGCGAGGACGTCGAGAGCCGCAGAAGCTTTATTCAGAAAAACGCCAAAGACGTCCGATTCCTGGATATCTAGGCAGGAGAGATAAATGTCAGAAAACCAGATGGACAAAATAGAGCAGATCGACCTTCAGGTCGAAATGCAGCGAAGCTATCTCGACTATGCGATGAGTGTCATTGTCGGGAGGGCACTTCCAGACGTTAGGGACGGGTTAAAGCCTGTTCACCGCAGGGTGCTCTATGCGATGTATGACGGTGGCTACCGCCCGGACAAGCAGTTCTCCAAGTGTTCCAGGGTCGTCGGTGACGTCATGGGTCAATTCCACCCTCACGGCGACAGCGCAATTTATGACACCCTCGTAAGGCTCGTTCAGGACTGGAACCTGCGCTACCCACTGGTTTGGGGTCAGGGAAACTTCGGCTCCCCGGGAAACGACCCAGCCGCTGCCCCCAGGTATACCGAGTGCAAGATGGCACCACTTGCCATGGAGATGGTGCGGGATATCGACGAGGAAACTGTCGACTTCCAGGACAACTACGACGGTAGGACCCAGGAGCCAACCATCCTCCCCTCGAGGTTCCCGAATCTTCTGGTCAACGGCTCAATCGGTATTGCCGTCGGCATGGCCACCAACATCCCGCCCCACAACCTTCGTGAGGTTGCCGAGGCGGCCAAATTCTCTCTTGAGCACCCAGAGCTTGCCGGCGAGGCACTTGTCGAGGAGCTCATCAAGATAGTCAAGGGACCCGACTTCCCAACCGGCGCTCAGATTCTCGGCCGCAGGGGCATCGAAGACGCCTATCGCACCGGTCGCGGCTCAATCACAATGCGAGCAGTTGTAAACGTTGAAGAGCTTCACGGCCGCACCTGCCTAGTTGTTACAGAGCTTCCATATCAGGTAAACCCAGACAACCTGGCCCTGAAGATTGCGGAGCTGGTCAAGGAGGGCAAGCTCACCGGTATCGCAGATATCCGCGACGAAACCTCAGGCCGCACCGGACAGCGTCTAGTGGTTGTTCTCAAAAAGGACGCTGTAGCCAGGGTTGTGCTGAACAACCTCTACAAATACACGCAGTTGCAGGAGAACTTCGGTGCCAACATGCTGGCTCTGGTCGACGGAGTACCAAGAACGCTCTCGCTTGATGGCTTTATCTCACACTGGATCACCCACCAAATCGAAATCATCGTTCGCCGCACCCAGTACAGGCTCAAAAAAGCTGAGGAGCGCGCTCACATTCTTCGCGGCTACCTCAAAGCACTCGACGCACTCGACGCGGTAATTGCCCTGATTCGCAAGAGCCAGACCGTCGAAGATGCTCGCGATGGCCTTATTAAGCTGCTCAAGATCGATGAGCTACAGGCCAGGGCGATTCTCAATATGCAGCTTCGCCAACTGGCTGCCCTCGAGCGACAGAAGATCATCGACGAGGCAGCGGAACTCGAAAACGAGATCAAGGGTTACCAAAAGATCATCAAGGACGAGTCGCTCCAGCGAAAGATCGTTGGCGAAGAGCTAGATGAGATCGTTGCCAAGTATGGTGACGACCGCCGCAGCGAGATCATGATGGGCTTCGACGGCGATGTTACCGTTGAGGACCTGATCCCAGTCGAGGAGATGGTCGTTACCCTCACCTCCGGCGGCTACATAAAGCGCACCCGCTCCAGCAACTACCGCATCCAACACCGTGGCGGTAAGGGCGTGCGGGGTGCGAGCCTGAGGGCAGACGATGTTGTGCAGAACTTTATTGTTTCGACAACCCACCACTGGCTCATGTTCTTCACCAACACCGGCAGGGTCTTCCGCTCCAAGGTCTATGAGATTCAAGAGGCTGGGAGAGACGCCAAGGGGCAGCACGTTGCAAACCTCCTTGCCCTCCAGCCCGATGAGCGAGTGGTTGAGGTCCTAGACCTCAAGGACTACCAGCAGTCGCCGTATCTGGTTCTTGCCACCCGCAGCGGACTGGTCAAGAAGACCTCACTGGAGCTCTATGACACCGCCCGCACCGGAGGCATCATTGCCATCAAGCTTCGCGATGGCGATGAGCTCGTCAACGCCATGCTCGTCAATGAAGAGAACTTCCTGCTGCTAGTGAGCCGCAAGGGCATGTCAATCTGCTTCAAGGCAGACAATGCGACCCTTAGGCCGATGGGCCGTGACACCTCAGGTGTAGTGGGTATGAAGTTCCGCAAAGACGATGAGCTGCTATCGGCAAGCGTCATCGGCAGTGCTGGCTTCGTCTTTGTTGTCACCGAGGGCGGCTACGCCAAGCGCACAGCATCCGAGCAGTACCGAGTTCAGAACCGCGGCGGTCTGGGCATCAAGGTCGCAAAGCTTGACGAAAAGCGTGGCGATCTAGTCGGCTCACTGATCGTGGACGAAAACGACGAGGTGCTAGTTGTCCTAGCCTCTGGCAAGGTAATTAGAACCAACGCCAGCGAGGTCCCCGCAAAGGGCAGGGACACGATGGGTGTAGTGTTTGCTAGATTCGAAGAAGGAGACTCGGTGCTCTCGCTAGCTAAAAACAGCGAGCGAAACCTAGAGTCAAATGAAGAAGGAGCCGATGTTGGCGAGCCTGTTCAATCGGAGCAATAAGCCCAAAGAGGCGAGAAAGCAGATCCGCCTTAAGCTCAGGGTTATCGACGTCTGGTCAGCCACCAAAGTCGGCTTCTTTGTAGCGATAGCTGCCGGAATCGCGATTGTCGTGGGTGCCTGGCTAATTTGGTCGGTGCTCGCAAACTCCGGAGTCTTTTCCGCTGTTGGCGGGCTGCTGTCCTCTGTCCTGGGTGAGGCGAATGCCTTCAACCTCGAAGACGAGTTCTCTTTTGATAACGTCATGTCGACGGCAGTAACCCTTGCGCTTTTGAACCTAGTTATTACCACCGCACTTGCAGCCATCTACGCGCTTATCTTCAATCTGATCTCAAAGCTTGTTGGTGGCATCTCACTAACCTTCACAAACAACTAATCTTTTCGGGGGTTTGTTCGCTAGGGAAATCTCTAGTAATGTTGTGATGCTCTACGGGCCTATAGCTCAGGTGGTTAGAGCGCTTCACTGATAATGAAGAGGTCGGAGGTTCAAGTCCTCCTAGGCCCACGGTGAGCACTCTCCACAAGGGGAGGCTCGCTTTGGGGACTTAGCTCAGTTGGTAGAGCACCTGCTTTGCAAGCAGGGGGTCAGGGGTTCGACCCCCCTAGTCTCCACAAAGTGAAACCCCTCCTTCGGGAGGGGTTTTATTCAATTGCGGATTTAACCATAATTTTGAGCACGACGTCACTTAATCGGGGACAGAAGCGAGCTCACTACTTGGCTCGAGTTTTTAGGGGTACGTCCCTACGCGACCTGAAAAGCGAAAAACCAGTGCTTAGCATTCCAACAACCAAAACAATGCCTAGAAAAATGAGCGTTATGGGCTGGACGATGGTTTCACCAAGAAGCGCCTGGACATAGGTAAAAGCAATGAGTAGAGCGTAGGCCACTGCTGTGCCGATGATTATGGCTCGACGGACGAAGTAGTTTGCAACCCCTATCGAGACGACTACGGCGATTAGAGGAAGAACTTGCAGAGCGTGCAGACCTAGAAAGTGGGAAATTCTGAGGTCTCCCGCTTGAGTAGACCAGCCGAGGAATGGCAAACCTGGTCCCCCGTCCGCTGCTCCCACGGTGTGGGCACCAGCAACACCAGCCCAGTTTTCCGGGAGAACCTGCTGTGGCTGAGGCGGGGTCATTGTGAATGCAATTCCCATGCCAGCAAGTCCAAGACCAATGCTCCACCTGATGGCAAGCCGAAGATCAGCAGACATTCGCTGCGAGTTCCATAACCCAGTTGATAGCAAGAAAGTTGCTACCCAGACGATTGAAATAGCGGTTGCCATCAGACTCCAGACCGTGATGTTGAAAGGAGTGGAAACGTTGAAATGGCTAGTGGACCCTATAGACGCCATGCCCACAATAACCACAAGCTCAACTATTAACATGATGGCGATTACGTTTCCCATCTTGGAAGCCAAGCCCTTGCCTTTTTCGATAAAGGTATAAAGCCAAGAAAAAGTTGTTGCATAAAAAGTTGCGGAGATAAGGAACTTAAGCGGCTTCTCCCATACCGACACCCCCAAGAGTTCGCGAGAGTCGGTGGCGAAGAGCACCGAGACAACTATTGAACCGACAAGACTTGCAAGGGCCGTCGCATTCAGCAGTCTGTGACCTAGCAAGCCACCTAATTTGCCCTTCAAATAACCGCTCACCACCACATTCTATGGATTGTGAGTTTTACGATTTGCTCGCAAGAACCAGCCCAAATCAAAAACAGTCTGATTTATAGTCTGATTTGGAAAAATAGCCTCTAAACCGTTGGTTTGAGGGGCTTAATAGACCCCCCTAGTCTCCACAAGTAAAACCCCTCCTTCGGGAGGGGTTTTTCTTTCCACTCAATTCAGCAAGTTACGCTGGATAAATGGAGAGACTTTCATCCCTTGACAACGCAAGGGCCACCCTGCTTCTCCTTGGGGTGTTATTTCACGCCTCTGTGTTTGTTTACCTGTATCAAAAGCCAGAGAGTCTTGGCGAATTCCTGCTGGTTGTTTTTACACACCAATTTCTGCACGTTTTTAGAATGCCCGCATTTTTTGTAATCGCTGGCTTTTTTGCCGCTTACCTTCTGCAAACAAGGGGACCCAACAAGTTTTTTCAAAACAGGCTTCAGAGAATCGCCTTACCGCTGCTGATTTTTTGGATACCACTCGGCTTTGCCAATAGTTGGAGTAGTCAGGGTGCCTGGCTAACAGGGAGAAGCACTTTCGATGTGCTACCAATTGATTTCGGACACCTGTGGTTTCTCTATTTTCTGATTCTCTACTGCGTGATTTTTTGGGCGTTTTCCGCCCCGCTCCGAAAGCTTTTGACTCAACGCGTCTCTCCACACGTGTTCCTCTTGCTTTTGGCGGCAGCCTTTCCCTTAATCCCCGGAGTGTTTGACCAGGAAGGGACCCTAGCTACCAGCACCCGTCTCTTTCCCGAGCCAGGATTGCTGCTTCTGTACTTTCTCATTTTCCTTTCGGGTGCAATTGCTTACCATCAGCAGGATGGCTGGCTAACATTCCTAAAAAGGAGAGCGGTATTGCTTGTTGCCCTTTTGCTCCTGAGCTTTGGTGTCTTCTTCGTAATTCAGGACTGGGGCGTGGCGGTAACTCCATGGATTTATGCAGCTTCAGTGGTGTCTGGGACTTACGGAGTGCTAGGGCTGTTTCTCAGGTTTGCCACGAAGCAGAACAAGGTTTTCAAGTTTGTATCGGACGCGAGCTACTGGATCTACCTGGTCCACTTGCCGCTGGTATTTTTCCTTTTGATTTTCCTAAGCACGTTGGGTTTTGGTGCCCTGCTAGTAATACCGCTAACCACCATCTCAGCAATTGGGATTGGGGTCCTGAGCTACAAACTGCTGGTTAGGCACACGCCAGTTTCCTTGCTACTCAACGGCAGGGTTTATCCGCTTCGCTAGCAGCCTTAGAGTATTCAAAAATAGCCTGATTTATAGTCTGATTTCCCAAAACATAGCCCCTAAACCATTGGTTTGACGGGCTTAATAGACCCCCTTAGTCTCCAAGAGGCAAAACCCCTCCTTCGGGAGGGGTTTTTCTTATGTCAGTAGAGCCAACCCAACCATCACAACAGTCACAATTAGCCCCGATACCTGGAGGAAAAGGTGGGCCTTGTCTTTCCAGAGCATCGATGCTCTGGCGAGAACGAGTCGATACGGCGTCGCCGTGCTTTTAATCGCTCCACCCCAAACCATGTAGAGGCCAACGACCGCCCCAATCCAGAACCAGCTCATGGTGAACACTCTAGTTCTGGTCAGACTCCATGGGTTGCGCCAGCAGCTCGTCCATTGGAAGCCTCTCGGCCTCCCAAGAATTGATCGGGTGTTCGGATGGATAACCAAGGCTCATGCCACACACGAGCGCATATTCTTCTGGCACCTCAAACTCGCTCTTGATTATGTCTGGATAGTTACCCAAGTAGCCCTGTGCGCAGGTGCCAAGACCTCTTGATTTGGCAGATAGCATCGCCGCCTCCATAAATAGCCCCAAATCTAGAGTGCCGAAGTGCGCGAGCCCTCTGTGGCAGAAGAAAAATAGCGCTACCGGAGCACCGAAGAACTCATAGTTGCGCTCCATGAATCTAAACCTTGACTCTTTGTCGGCACGATCGATGCCAAGGGTGTCATAGATACCCTTACCAACTCTTTGGCTGCGCTCAACTAGGCCTGGTGGGTAGGGGATCTCGTGCGTGTAGTCAGGATTCATGCCCATGCCGGGGGCCTCCGCATTCTCGCGAAGTCTGGCAACGAGCGCTCGGCTAATTCGGTCTCTCTGCTCACCCATGGCGACGGCGACCATGAACGGCCTGGTGTTTGACCAGCTTGGAGCGCTCATGCCGTCGGCAAGAATCGCATCGATATCGCTCTGAGGTACCGGGTCCGGGCGAAAGTCCCTGGTTGAGCGTCTGGAATGGGCAAGTTTGGAGAATTCGTCGTTGTTCATAACCTGTGAATGCTAACCCAGCCACCGCCTGACAGGCCCCAAAAGCCCAAGCGGGCGGAAACAAGCTAGAAATCATTCGAAACTAGACTCTGAATATGGTCGAGAGCTCCTTTGTTTCAGTCGCTCTTATTCTGGCGCTCGCCGTCGCTGGGGGAGCTATCGCAAAGCTTCTCCGTCAGCCGGTGGTGGTGTCGTTTATAGTCGTGGGCATTTTGGCTGGCCCTACCGCCTTTAACCTCGTCGAAGGGGCCGAGGAGATAAGGCTTTTCGCCAAGTTTGGCATCGCAATCCTGCTTTTCTTGGTGGGGCTCAAGCTTGACTTCCACATGATTCGAAGTACTGGCAAGGTTGCCTTGATTGCCGGTCTTTCCCAGGTTGCCTTCACGGCGGCCGTTGGTTTTGGACTGGCTGTTCTCTTTGGCTTTGAAACCACAACCGCCCTCTACATTGCCGTTGCCCTTACCTTCTCCTCGACAATCATCATCATCAAGCTAATTGGAGATAAGCGGGAGCTAGACACTCTCTATGGCCGCATTGCCGTTGGAATCCTGATAGTTCAGGACATTTTGGTTGTTGCGGCCATGGTTGTCATCGTCACGATTGGAACCCCGGGTGAGGGTTCGGTGGTGACAGATTTGGTGGTCACCCTCGCATCAAGTGCCGTATTTCTCGGGGTTGCGGCGTTTGCGTCCAGATTTGTGCTTGAGAAGGTTTTGGACTGGATCTCGAAGAGTCCCGAGCTCACCTTGTTGTTTGGTGTTGCGTGGGCGATTGTCTTGGCGGCAATCAGCACCCTGATCGGACTCAGCATGGAGATCGGTGCTTTCGTTGCTGGAGTATCGCTGGCATCAACTGCCTACCGAGAAAGCCTGGGAGCCCGCATGGTCTCGCTGCGCGATGTCATGCTGCTGTTTTTCTTTATTGAGCTTGGCGCTTCCTTGACCTTCGCCGATGCTCTCGGACAGCTTTGGCCAGCAATCGTGCTTTCAGTTTTTGTCCTTGTTGGAAAGCCGCTAATAGTTTTTGCGATCATGGGCTGGATGGGTTACCGCTCGATAACCTCCTTCCGAACGGGAGTTGCGCTTGCCCAGATTTCGGAGTTCTCGTTGATTCTGATTGCCCTGGGCTTCTCGCTCGGACAGGTGGATTCGGCGGTGCTAAGTCTGGTCACGCTTGTGGCGGTATTTACGATTACCGTTTCCAGCTACTTCATTCTCTACACCGACAAGCTCTACTCGATGATGCAGGGATTTATGCACGTATTCGAGCGCGGTAAGGCGGAGGCTGTAGACGAGGAAAGCCAGTCACTAAGTTTTGACGCGATTGTCGTTGGCTCAGGGAGGTTCGGCACCGAAGTCATCTCAGGACTTATTTCGTCCGGATCTTCTGTGCTTGCAGTTGATCTTGATCCAGATGCCCTGGCAAGGGCCAGGGAACTCGGAGCCGAAACCCTATTTGGTGACGTTGGAGACCCAGATTTTGCCAAGATGCTGCCGATGCACCAAAGTGACACCTTGATCTGCACGGCTCCCGACCGATCGACCAACACACTCCTACTCGGCAGCATCAAGTCACTTGGCTACGAGGGCAAAATCTACTTGACCGCGCTTGATAACCAGACCGCTGAAATGTTTGCCAAGGACCCACAGGTCACGACAATTAGGCCACTGAAGATGGCAGCAAACCGCATCGTTAAACAGCTAAAGGGCGAATAGTTGGAAGAGCTAGCTACCTTCATTGCCTATTTGTTTGCCGCACTTGGGGTCATATCGGTTATCAACATAGTTTTTGCGGTGCTTGCTCGAAGGAAGAAGGTCCGGCTTTGGGTAGGCCACGTTTCCAACACAATTACCGGACTGATTGCGATTTGGTGCATTTCGGTGGCATGGGCGCTGGCGCTATTTCCAATAATCTCGGTAGCCGTAGCGTCAATCGTGCTTACCTTTCCAAGAAAGGCTCAGTAGCGCTCGTCCCGAACTACCTCTACGTGACTGACCCAACAGCTGATTGCGTAAAACGGGAAGTAGTCCTTCTCTAGTTTTTCAAGGATGACTTCTAGTACCTCTTTCTAGTTATTTCATGGATTTGCTGTCAAGGGCATCTAGACAATTTTGAAGATATTCAAGGGCACTGGCCCTATTCTTAGAGCCATGGAGATTGCTGCTGAGTGCGAGCGTAAGGCTGGGCTCTGGGAAGTCAGGGTTCCCCAGTTAGGTGACCTAGTCTTCTCATCGAGAAGGCTCGATAGCGCTGCAGAGCAGATAAAGGACCTGGTCCATGAGAACCAAGGCGTCGAGCGGTGCGATGTAATCGTCAAGATTGAGACTTCGCTCCCCGGCATTGTTTGCGATCTAGAGGCAGCTCAGGAAAAGATGCTGGAGTCCAGACGTTTGCAGGAAGAGGCCTCTCGAGAGATCCGAGATATTGTTGCAAGGCTTAGAACCGAGGGACTGAGCATGCGAGACATTGGGGTTTTGCTACAAATCTCGCCGCAGCGGGTGGCGCAGCTCACCGAGACCGTTTAGCCTCTTGGTTGTGTCTCAAAAGATAACCACGGAACAGCGCGGCCATCTGTTTTTGATTGGGCTCAATCGCCCCGAAAAGATGAACGCTGCGGACGAGCAGCTACTTCATGAACTTTCCCTTGCCTACGGCGAACTTGACCGAAATAAAGAGTTACGAGTCGGAGTCGTCTTTGCCCACGGCGATCACTTCACAGCTGGCCTTGACCTTTTCGATGTTGGACCCAAGATGCAAAAAGGAAAGCTCCAGATGGTGCCAGAGGGTGGTCTAGATCCCTGGGGCATCTCCACAAAACAGGTCAGTAAACCGGTTGTTATGGCAACCCGAGGCACCTGCTACACCTTAGGAGTTGAGCTTGCGCTCGCAAGCGATGTAGTGATTGCCGCCAGCGACTCTAAATTCGGGCAGCTCGAGGTCTCAAGGGCCATCCTTCCTTTTGGAGGCGGAACCATTAGATTGCCGCAGGTTGCAGGTCACGCTCGTGCCATGCGCTACCTCCTAACCGGAGATCGCTGGGGAGCCCAAGTGGCACTCGAGATGAACATGATTAACGAGATTGTCGAGCCTGGCGAGGAGCTTGAAAGAGCTCTGAAGCTTGCTCAGTCAATCGCTGACCAGGCACCGCTTGCGGTTCAAGCGACCTTGGAATCCGCGCGAGCCGCAGACAAAGAAGCAGAGAAGGCCAACCTCTTCCCACGGCTTGCTGGGCTTATGGGGACCAAGGACGTAGCCCGGGGAATGAAGGCTTTTGTCACTAAGAAGCAAGCAAAATTCAAGGGTGACTAATTAGTCAAACCATCTAATTATTAAGTTCTAATTTGTAGGATATCTACATACCTGACAGCATCAAATTAGTCCCTTTTGTCGCCCGTCACGAATTTATCTCAGGTTGCTATTCCAGCTTGAAATTGGGGAGTTGACTAGGGTTGGAGGTCAACCATGAATCTCAACGAAGACATTCAATTAGACGTAGCTGAAGTGGGCGAGAAAATCCTCGGCCGGTGGGCAGAGATCAGACGCCACACCCGCAGCGTCATCGAAGATAAAGAGCTTTTCAAGCCAGAGGGCGCCTCGATGGAGAAGCATCGAGAGTGGGCGCTGAAGTCGCTCAAGACTCTTGTGAAGGAAAACGCAACGCAGTATGGATTTCCTGAAGAGCTCGGGGGCCAGCGCAACCCGGGAGGCTCACTGTCCAGTTTCGAGGAGCTCATTCTTGGCGATGCCTCACTGCAAATAAAGTTCGGTGTCCAGTGGGGGCTGTTTGGATCGGCAATCCTTAACCTGGGCACCGATTACCATCACAAGACTTTCCTGCCAGGTGTCACCAGGCTAGACACACCTGGCTGCTTCGCGATGACTGAGACCGGCCATGGCTCAGATGTAGCATCCATCGGCACCACTGCCACCTACGACCCAGCAACTCAGGAGTTTGTGGTTCACACACCTGACCGCCACAGCTACAAGGACTACATCGGTAATGCGGCGCTTCACGGCGAGGCTGCAGTTGTCTTTGCTCAGCTCTACACCGAGGGGGAGAACCAGGGGGTTCATGCTTTCTATGTTCCGCTGCGTAAGCGCGGCAAGCTCCTTCCGGGGGTGGGCGCTGAGGACGATGGACTAAAGGGCGGCCTGAACGGCATCGACAATGGACGGCTTTTCTTCGACCAGGTTCGGATTCCAAGGGCGAATTTGCTAAACCGCTACGCAGATGTCGAACCAGACGGAACCTACTCGTCGATTATCGAGAACAAGGGCCGCAGGTTCTTCACACAGCTTGGAGCTTTGGTGCAGGGACGAGTGTCCCTGACGGGCGCGGTTACAAACGCTCAAAAGCTGGCTCTGGATATTGCTGTCCGCTACTCACTTGCCCGCAAGCAGTTCCACGGAAGCGATGGTGAAGAGACCACTTTGCTCGACTATGGTCGCCACCAGCGCAGGCTGATACCGCTGATTGCCCGCACCTATGCTCAGATCTTCACTCACCAAGAAATGCTGAACCAATATCACGCGGTCTTCACTGGCGAGAATGACACCGACGAGGCTCGCTCAGATCTTGAGACGGTCTCAGCCGCCGCCAAGGCGCTGAGTTCTTGGTATTCGCTGAACACGGTGCAGGAGTGCCGCGAGGCCTGTGGCGGACAGGGCTTCATGGCTGAGCACCGCCTCACCGGGCTCAGGGCAGATCTTGATGTTTATGTCACCTTTGAGGGAGATAACAACGTCATGCTGCAGCTGGTTGCCAAGCGCCTTCTGGGCGACTACGCGAAGGCCTTCAAGTCACCCGACTTTGGAACTCTCGCGCAGTCTGTCGCCGGACAGGTTGGAGAGGCGACTATCAACCGTGGAGGGCTGAGGGGCTTAGCTCAAAACATCGTGGACTTCGGCTCTACCGCTCGCTCGGTTGGCTATGTGAAGGACGAGGAGCACCAGCACCAGCTTCTAACCGACCGCGTTCACACCATGGTTGCGAACATTGCCAACAAGCTAAAGGCCGCCGGTAGTGACAAGAGTAAGCAGGCCGAGCTCTTCAACCGCCACCAAAACGACCTCATCAAGGCAGCAAAGGCACATGCCGAGCTGATTATGTGGGAGGCCTTCACCTCAGCGCTGAAGACAATCAAGGACGAAGATTCTCTGAAGATCCTGACTTGGCTCAGGGACCTGTACGGCTTCGGGCTGCTTGAGGAAAACCTTGATTGGTACCTGATCAACGGCCGACTCTCAGCAGCAAGAGCCGAGGCGATCACCGAATACATCGACACCAGGCTGCTTCCAAGACTCAAGCCTCATGCTGAGAGCCTGGTAGATGCATTTGAGCTTTCGCCTGGACTAGTCAGAACCACTCTTGCCCGCGATGAGGCAGCCAGGCAGGCTAGTCGCAAGAACCTAGTGAGGAACTAAATGCAGACCCAAGACGTCTACTTCATAGATGGTGTCAGAACACCCTTTGGTAAGGCGGGTGAGAAGGGTGTCTACTGGAAGACCAGGGCCGACGACCTCGTAGTCAAGGCAATGATCGGTCTTCTCGAGCGTCACCCAGACCTACCCAAAGAGGCTATCGATGACGTCGCCATTGCGGCGGCGACTCAATACGGTGACCAGGGCTTGCAGATCGGAAGGTCCGCGAGCATCCTTGCCGGATTGCCGCTGACGGTGCCCGGATATTCAATTGACCGCTGGTGCGCAGGAGCTATGACCTCTGTGACCACAACCGCGAGCGCAATCGGTATTGGTGCCTACGACATCGCTCTTGCCGGGGGTGTCGAGCACATGGGCCACCACCCAATGGGCGAGGGCGCGGACCCAAACCCAAGATTCCTGGCGGAAAAGCTCGTTGACCCAAGCGCCATGAACATGGGTAACACCGCTGAGAAGATCCACGATCGTTTCCCGCACCTCACCAAAGAGCGAAGCGACACTTTCGCCGTGGGGAGCCAACAGAAAGCGGCCAAGGCCTATGAAGAGGGCAAGATTCAAAAAGACCTGATACCGGTATCGGCAGCCAGCGACACTGGTTGGAACCTGGTCACCACAGATGAACTTCTCAGACCAGAGTCAACCCTTGAGGGCATGAAGGACCTAAAGACCCCATTCAGACCCCACGGCAAGGTAACCGCTGGCAATGCATCACCACTGACCGACGGCGCCACCATGTCGTTAATTGCCGGCGAAGGCGCAGTAAAGAAGTACGGCCTAAAACCAAAGATGAAGATGGTTAGCTTTGCTTTCGCGGGAGTAGAGCCAGAGATCATGGGAATCGGACCAATACCGGCAACCGAAAAGGCACTAGATAAGGCTGGCCTGAAGATGGACGACATCGGGCTTATCGAGATAAACGAAGCATTTGCAATCCAGGTGTTGAGTTTTGTCGATCACTTTGGACTTGCAGACGATGACCCAAAGATCAACCCGTGGGGTGGAGCGATAGCGATGGGGCATCCCCTTGCATCTTCAGGAGTCAGGCTCATGAATCAGCTGGCAAGGCACTTCGAAGAAAACCCCAACGTCCGCTATGGAATGACGACTATGTGCATCGGCCTAGGTATGGGCGGCACGGTCATCTGGGAAAACTCAAACTACAAAGGCTAAATAAATGGAAAAGTACGCGCCACTTTTGGAGGCGGATGACGAAGTCGTCACGCACTCATACGTCTCGGATATAAAGATGCCGTCGGGCAGGACTATCGCCCTCATAACCCTCGACAACGGCAAGGACCACACCAGGCCCAACACCCTTGGCCCACACACACTCCTGCAGTTCGCCCGGAAGCTGGACGAGCTCAAGGAGCGTGCCAAGAAGAAGGAAATCCATGGTGTGGCGGTAACAGGGAAACCCTACTTCCTTGCAGCCGGAGCCGACCTCTCTCACGTCCAGGACATCAAAGAGCGCAAGATCGGCAGACTCATAGCCGAGCTCGGTCACTACTCTCTTGAAAAACTGGATCAGCTTGGAGTCCCAAGCTTTGTTTTCATTAACGGACTGGCCTTAGGCGGTGGTCTGGAGATTGCGCTTAATGCCAACTACCGAACCATCAACGAGACCGCTCCAGCTGTTGCATTGCCGGAGGTCTTCATTGGCCTGATTCCGGGTTGGGGTGGTGCATACCTGCTCCCAAACCTGATTGGAATTCGTAACTCACTCAAGGTAATACTTGAAAATCCGCTCAAGCAAAACCGGATGCTAAAGCCCCAGGAGGTTTTGGAGCTGGGTATTGCCGACAAGATGTTTGGCTCTGCAAGGTTCCTAGAGGAGTCTCTTGCTTGGGCCGACGAAGTAATCGGAGGCAAGAAGGTAAAGCGCAAGCATGAGCCTGGCGCCGTTGAAAAGGCAACTATGTGGGGCCCAGCGGTTGCTATCGCGCGCTCGACCGTTGAGGAGAAGCTCGGCAAGGTGCCGCTTTCTCCATACCTAGCTCTTGATCTAATCGCTGCCGCCAAGAGCGGAAGCAAAGAAGCCGCTTTTAGGCGCGAGGATGATGCAATTGAGGAGCTCATTGCCTCGGATCAGTTCCGCGCATCTATCTATGCATTCAACCTTGTTCAAAAGCATGCGAAAAAGCCAAGCGGAGCTCCCGACAAGGCACTAGCAAGAAAAGTGAGCAAGGTTGGTGTGCTGGGGGCAGGCCTCATGGCTTCTCAGTTCGCACTGTTGTTCCTTCGCAGGCTCGAGGTTCCGGTTGTAATAACCGACGTCTCTCAAGAGCGCATCGACAAGGGCATCGAATACATCACCTCAGAGCTAGACAAGCTCGTGGAGAAAGGTCGCCTTAGCCAGGACAACCGCAACCGCTACGTCGGTAACCTCTCCGGCTCCCTCGATTACGCGGCATTTGCCGATTGTGACTGGGTAATCGAGGCGGTCTTTGAGGAGCTAAAGATCAAGCAAGAGGTCTTTGCCAAGATCGAAGAGGTTGTGAGCGAGGAGTGCATTCTCGCCACAAACACCTCCTCGCTATCAGTTGACGCCATGGCTAAGAGCCTCAAGCACCCAGGGCGTCTAGTTGGCTTCCACTTCTTCAACCCCGTCGCGGTTATGCCTCTAGTTGAGGTGGTCAGAGCCGAGAAGAGCTCTGACGAGGCCGTGGCAACAGCGATGGAGGTCGCGACGAACCTAAGAAAGACCGCGGTTATCACCTCTGATTCTGCTGGCTTTGTTGTCAACCGCTTGCTGGGCTACCTCCTTGGCGAGGCAATGCGAGCCGTCGACGAGGGAGCCAGCTTTGAAGAGGTCGCTTCTGCGATCGCCCCGCTGGGACTGCCAATGAACCCATTCGACCTACTGGAGCTGGTTGGCCTCAAGGTAGGAGCCCACGTGCTGGACTCAATGCACGCATTCAACAAAGAGCGTTTCTATGCAAGTGAGAATCTCCACAAGCTAGCCGAGCACGGCAAGCTGCTTGAGCGCGATGCCAAGGGCAAGATCAAGAGCTACGACAAGAAGGCTATGGAAATTGTCGCCGGCGGAAAAAATGCCAGAAGCGCCGCCGAGATCTTTGAGTCGGTGCAGGTCGGCCTCGCGAAAGAGGTAAAACTCATGCTGGAGGAGAAGGTTGTCCAGACTCCACAGGATATTGACCTATGCATGATCATGGGTGCTGCGTGGCCGTTCCATCTAGGAGGCATAACGCCATACCTAGATAGAAGTGGTGCGAGTGAGAAGGCATTTGGGGGTTCATTCCACGAGCCAATGATTATTGGGGTTAGGGACTAGAGCGGCTCAGCGCCTATTTGCTTGCAGATCTCTGCTGCAATCTCAATTCCGGCGATAACTTCACTTGCTGTGTGAACCTCAGACTCGACCCTGCCTTCTGACACATATTTTGCAAACCAGGTTGCCTGGTAGCTGAGCCCATCGTGCCCCGTTACAGGCGTTTCGTCTGGCCAGACTTGCTCCTCGAAGTAGAGCTCCTTGTCGCGCAGCCTGATACCTGACGGCACAAAAAACGGCTCATCAACCACGACCACCCCGTTTTCGAAGGAGCAGCTGGCGGTCGTAGGCAGGGTGGCAATCCCTGATGCAGTTATTTGGGCCCTGGCACCCGACTCGTAGTGGAGAACCGAGTGACTCTCCTCGTCAAGGCCGTTATGGTGAAGCTTTCCTCTGGCCGTGAGGCTGGTGGGATTACCCAAAAACTGCTGTGACATTGCAATTGGGTAGATGCCCATGTCATAGACGATGCTCCCGCCGCCCTTTTGCCATAGCCTTTCGATGTGGCGATTATCAACCGAGAAGTTGGCTGCAAAGAGCTGGGGCTTGCCAAGCTCGCCAGAGGCCAGAAGCTTTCGGATTATTGTGCTCTGAGGTAAATACCTCGTCCACATAGCCTCCATCGCCAAGAGGCCCTTTTCTTTGGCGAGGGCAAAAATCTCTTTTGCATGCTCAGGCAATACGGTGATGGGTTTTTCAACAAGAACATGCTTACCCGCGTTTAGCGCGAGCATCGCGTGCTCGTAGTGCTCAGATTGCCAGCTGGAGATGTAGATGGCATCTATTTCTTCATCGGCTACGAGCGTCTCGTAGCTATCGTGCACTTTTGGGATCTGAAACTTCTTGGCAAACTCATGCGCTCTGCCGGTGGTTCTAGATGCCACCGCGTGGAAAGACTGTGCTGTGTTTTTTTGGCACGCAGAGACGAAGACCTCCGCGATGCCTCCCGGGCCGATGATTCCCCATTTGAGGCTGGGAACGCTTGCTGGGTCAATAATCTCGGGCTCTGGAATGTTCATCGCTCGAGTCTATTTAGCCTCTGCTTGATGGTGGCTAGAATCAGAGAAATCGCGAGTGTAGTTCAATGGCAGAACTCCAGCTTCCCAAGCTGGTGGCGCGGGTTCGATTCCCGTCACTCGCTCTAGCTTCTAGCCGATGAGCCGCTTTATGGCTGCAAGTCGAGTGTTCCAAATGGTTTTGCTTAGAGAGGCATCCGGAGCAAAAACCTCGGAAGCGTGATATGCGCCAGGCCAAAGGTGGAATTCCACTTGAACGCCTGCTTCAGCCAGACGCTTGGCAAATTGGATATCTTCATCTCTGAACATGTCGAGTTCGCCAACATCGATATACGCGGGTGGGAGGCCAGACAAGTTAGTTGCTCTTGCGGGAGCAGAATACTGGTCCGCTTCCTTTCCCCCCAGATACCAGTTCCAAGCCTCTACAGAGCCAGCACGATCCCATATTCCAACATCCGTGATTAGTTTCGAAGATTCGGACTCATTCGTATCGTCAATCATCGGGTAGATCGGAACCATGTAGGCAAAGTTTGGCCCACCTCTATCTCTCGCCATTAGAACCACAGCGAGTGTTAGGCCACCTCCAGCAGATTGACCGTAGATTCCAATGTTCTTTGCATCGATTCCCAGATCGGCAGCATTTTGAAACACCCAAGTTGCAGCGGCAAAGCAGTCTTCAGGAGCGGCAGGGTAGGGGTTTTCAGGAGCTTTCCTGTAGTCAACCGAGGCAATCACTGCACCTAGTTGATCCGCCATCATTTGGCAGGTGCCGTCTTCACCGTCAAGGCCACCCATTATCATCCCGCCGCCATGGATGTAAATGATCCCAGGTGCAGGCTTGGTCACATTCTTCGGTGAGTAAATTCTGACCGCGAGCTCTCCATCGGGCCCTGGGGCTACGTGATTTGAAATCTCCACATTGGGGTTTGGGGGTACAGGGGTGGCCGCTAGCATCTGACTCAGTACTTCTCGACGCTGCACAATGTCTGGGATCGCATTGAATCCTCCGGGCATTACTTGCAGTAGCCCCTCAAGTGGAATTCTTGACTCCGCATCAATTCTGTCTCGAACGCTCATCTTGATCTCCTTTGATCAATTGCTACTACGAGCATAAGTGAGAGTGGCCTGCGGCCGCCAGCCAGCCAGCCTTCCGTCGCTAGCGTTTAGCAAGCCAGAGGATAAAACCATCTAGCCAGCGTCTGGGCATCAAGTAGAAGACCACCTTGAGGGCTCTGACGTCCCAGCTAGCGGGGTAGTGCGCTCTTGGCTTTGGGCTAGTTGCAGCCTTGAGCATTTTGTTTACAACCTTTTCTGGCCCAGGAGAGATTCGATACATTCCACCCAGCCACTTGTTTACTCCGCGCATCACGGTGTCGTATTCGCTCACAGACCTGCCATCCTCAAGCAGCCCAAAGGCAACTGCACCGAACCCTGTCTTTGAGGTCCCAGGTTCGATAGTTGAAACGAAGATTCCTAGCTCTCGCACCTCTTGCCTAAGAGCATTAGCCACGGCCTTCATCGAGTGCTTTGTCGCCGCATACCAACCAAGTCCGGCCACGGACACGTGCGCGACGACTGAGGTGGTGATGAGAATCCGCCCCGAGCGCTGCTTCCGCATTTGGGGCAGAGCCGCCCTAATGCAGGCTTCGACACCAAAGACGTTCACGGCAAATATCTGTTGAACCTGCTCACTGGTCATCTCCTCGATAGTGGAGAAGTTGCCAAAGCCCGCATTTGCCACAAGCAGGTCTATCCGGCCCTCTTTCTTGATGACATTTTGAATCGCGGCTGCAGTCTTTTTGGCGTCCGTGACATCAAGTGTGACCGGCACCGCACCAAACTCCTTTGTTAGCGCGACAGCCTTTGAATCCTTATCGGCCGCATAGATAATCCAGCCACGACCTATGAGCTTTTTTGAGAGCTCTAGTCCGAATCCGGAGGCTCCTCCGGTGATAAAGCCAACTTGGGTCATAGTTGAATCATTTCACGGTTAGGCGGGACCAACAATAGGTGCGCCTAGATCCATGGAGAGCCTAAGAGCGGCACCAGATACGAACTGACCCAGCTGATCGGTTTGGTCGCCAATTCGATCGTATGAAGCACCAACACTGATCGCTGCGACAACTACGTTGCTTGAGTCTCGAACCGGTGCGGCCGCATCGATGATCCCGCTCTGAAACTCGTCACTAATTGCATAACCGAGGTCCCGAACCTCTTGCAGCATGGCCATAAATTGTTTCAGACTTCTGGCGGGCCTGCGGGCCCGCTTTGTCTTCGGGTTAATGGGCTCCGGTGGGTCGGGAAGGTCAATCGTAAGAATTGGCAGCGGGTCGTCAAGCGCATGTTCCTGCCACCACAGTTCAATCTCACTGTCAGTTAGCCCTGCGAGCATCGCTCGACCTGAAGCGGTTATGCCGGCGTTGGAGAGGATGCCGTCCCAACCAGAGCGGCGGACTGCATCGGCAGCCACCACCGTTCTTACCGTTAATACCCGACCGCCCCTGAGAACGCTGAGGTGAGCGGTCTCTTGAACCTGCGCAACCAGCTCCGCAAGGCGGGATTCTGCTTGTAGAGCGAGGTGTGCCTCCCTGGTGCGCATAGAGAGTGAGTAAAACCGGTGACCGAGCGCATATCTCTTGGTTTTGGTGTCCCTGTCAACCAGTCCGGTAGCGGCGAGAGTGCTTAGAACCCGAGAAATCTGGCCCTTGTCCCTGCCGGTTATCTCGGCAACTCGATTTACTCCCAGGCCGCCCTGGGTAAAGGACTCGGCAAGGGACAAAGCCTCAATCACCTCGAGGTCTCTTGTAAGTCCGGAGCTGTGAGTGCGCATATCCCCAACCTAACCCAAATAGTTGACATTTGCACAACTCGATTTAGTGAGACCCCGTGCCTCCGCCTACCCTAAGGGCAAACCAAAGGAGAGAAGCATGAAGCATTCTAAGAAATTCTCAATGTTGGCGATTAGCGCTGTTGCAGCGTTGGCGCTTTCAGGATGCGCCGCTTCGGACGAGTCCAGCTCAGGCGGAACTCTTTCGGAGTATGACCTATCAGGCGTATCTATTGCTGTCGGATCAAAGGACTTCGACGAGCAGCTAATTCTTGGCGAGATGATGGTTGCAGCTTTTGAGGCTGCAGGCGCAGAGGTAGACAACAAGGTAAACCTCGGTGGCACCAACGTCGCTCGCGCAGCACTCGAGTCGGGTGAGATCGACATCTACATGGAGTACAACGGCACCGGCTGGACCGTCCACCTAGGACAGTCCGACCCAAGCTTTGACCCAGAGGTCCTCACCTCAGGCGTTCGTGACATGGACCTTGCCGAGAACGGCATTGTCTGGGTTGGTCGCTCGCCATTCAACAACACCTACGGATTCGCATCGAGCCCAGAGGTGACAGAGGCTAACGGTGGAGCATTCGACCTCAAGTCGATGATGGAGTATGTCCGTGACAACTCTGACGCCGTGGTCTGCATGGAGTCTGAGTTCCCAAGCCGTCCTGACGGCCTGATTCTCACCGAGACCCACGCCGGAATCGATCTGCCGGACAACCAGCAGCTCATTCTCGACACCGGAATCATCTACACCGAGACCGCAAACAACAACTGCGACTTCGGTGAGGTATTCACCACTGACGGCCGTATTCCGGCACTTGGACTGACTCTGGTAACTGACCCAGGCGTAAACATTTTGTACAACGTCTCGGGAACCATCCGTCAGGACAAGTACAACGAGGCCCCTGAGGCATTCGATGGCATCATCGAGGCTGTCCTCGCCCCACTAGACAACATCAAGATGGCCGAGCTCAACGGCAAGGTATCTGCAGAGGGTGAAGACCCAGGTGATGTCGCAAGGCAGTTCCTGGTCGACGAAGGTCTAATCGACTAGTAGACAGTTGGACTCTCTACTAAGCCTTCTTGAATTTGCTCTTGCTCGTCAGGAGCAGGTTCTAGAAGCATTAGCCCAACATGCGGGCTATGTGGTTTCGGTGCTGGTGACGGCTGGCGTTTTTGCCATCGTCACCGGCATCGTGACCAGACGTAACCAGCTTGCAAGGGAGCTGGCTCTTTCTATTGCGTCGGTCTTTTTGACCATTCCTTCGCTTGCGCTATTTGTGATTTTTATCCCGCTTGTTGGACTGGGTTTCGCACCATCGTTCATCGCGCTGTTTCTCTATTCACTGCTTCCAATCCTTCGAAACACCATTACCGGTCTCGACGGCATTGACCCAGGGGTGCTGGAGAGCGCGAAGGGCATGGGCCTAAGTCCGCTGCAGGTGCTGCTCAGGGTTGAGCTGCCACTGGCATGGCCCGTGATTCTTGCAGGAATTCGAGTTTCCTCGATGCTTATCGTTGGTATCGCCGCCATCGCCACCTTGGTAGCCGGTGGTGGCCTGGGAGACTTCATTAAGAGCGGTCTTGCAAGGCTGCCGCTTCCCAACTCGCTAGAGGCAATCTGGCTGGGAACCATTTTGTGCCTTCTGCTGGCACTAGTTATTGACCTTATTCTTCAGGCCGCAAGATTGGCCACTATCTCGAAGGGAATTCGATGAGCGAACCGCTAATCCGATTGGAGAGCGTCAGCAAGAGCTATGGCTCGGGCGCTGAGCCTGCTGTAAAGAAGCTGACTCTGGAGGTCGAGAAGGGCGAGGTGCTGGTACTGGTCGGACCATCCGGCTGTGGCAAGAGCACGACCCTGAGGCTCATTAACCGCCTCATCGAGCCCACCTCGGGCAAGATCTTCCTGAATGGCGAGGACGTCACGGACGTTGACCCTTCTGAGCTCAGAAGAAAGATCGGCTACGTAATTCAGCAGGTGGGACTCTTCCCCCACCGCACTATTGCCGAAAACATCGCTACTGTTCCCAAGCTTTTGGGTTGGGACAAGGCGAAGATTGAAAGCCGCATCGACGAGATGTTAGAGCTTGTCTCCATGGACCCCGAGACCTATCGCGATCGCTACCCCAAGGAGCTCTCGGGAGGTCAGGCCCAGCGCGTTGGGGTTGCCAGGGCACTGGCCGCTGACCCAGACGTTCTGTTGATGGACGAGCCATTTGGAGCTATCGACCCCATCACCAGGGACCGCCTCCAGAACGAGTTCCTAAGGCTCCAACAGGAGCTGAAGAAAACCATCGTCTTTGTAACTCACGACATCGACGAAGCAATCAAGATGGGTAATCGCATTGCCATTCTCCGTGAGGGAAGCGAGATAGCGCAGCTAGATACCCCAGAGGCCATCCTCTCCCACCCAGCTGACGAGTTTGTAGAGAGCTTCCTGGGATCCGGCGCGATTCTGAAGGGTCTGACCCTGAAGAAGGTTCGCGATATTGATCTGCACCAGGTTCCAACCCTCACCGCGCCGGTGGCCAGGGACCAAGCCCTGCAAGCCCTTCAGGACTCTCCAGATCAGGTGGCTGTGCTGCTAGACGACAAAGAGCAGCCCACAAGGTGGATTGACGAAAAGGCCCTGAACCGCACCTCGCAACCGATTGAGAAAAGTGGCAGGCCAGTAACTGTTAACCTCCAGCCCGAGGACACCCTGCAGGATGCTCTAACTACCATGTTGCAATCTTCGGTTGGAATGGCCGTGGTCACTGACCGCAAGGGTAAGTACCTGGGCTGCTGCACCATCGAGTCTCTTGCGAAGCTGATTATGAGTGAGGGATAGAACTTGTCGACAGTCAGCCCCAACCTTTCAAGCCGCACACCCCTAAGTGAGCGGCTAGACCTCATCGTTTCGCCCATCTTTGCGGTGATTCTTGGGCTCATTGGTACTGCGGTCTGGCTTTACTCCGACATTGACTCGATTACCGAGGACATTCTCGCCCCGGAGAAACTGCAGCGGCAGCTCGGGGAAACCCTGGTTCTGGGCTTCTCCTCTTCAGTTCTCGTGATTTTGGTGGCGATTCCACTTGGCATTGTCGTCACTAGAAAGGGCTTCCCAAGGCTCAAGAACTTCCTAGTTGACACCCTTGGGTTAGCCCAGGCTCTTCCCGCCTACGGCCTGATTGTGATCTTCTTCTCATTCATGGGCGCCGGCATCACTACCGTGATCTTTGCCCTTGCAACGTTCTCTCTTTTGCCAGTGCTCCGAAACACCATCGTGGGGCTGGAGCAGGTGGACAAGTCGGTCATTGATGCCGGTCGCGGGATGGGCTATACCTCGAGGCAGGTTTTGATGAAGATCGAGCTGCCACTTTCTGTGGAGGTCATAATTGCCGGCATCCGCACCGCCATCGTCATCAACGTTGGCATGTCGGCGCTCGCCTTTCTTGTGGGCGGCGGAGGGCTCGGTGAGACGATCAACTCGGGTCTAAAACTTGACCGCGGACCGGCAATCCTTATCGGTGCCGTGATGGTTGCGATTTTGGCCTTGGTCTTTGACTTCCTCAGCGCCCTGGCCCAGAAGTATCTAAAGCCCAAGGGGCTATAAAAAAACGGGCTGAGTTTCCCCAGCCCGCCTCTTTAATTGTTTCTATTCGATGTCCCGCCTGAGGCTTGTGGCGATTGCAAGAGTTGCAAAAACCGCGCCGTAACCAAGCAGCACTAGCGTTGCCGTTAGTGGTGGGAGGTAGGCGGAGGTATCTATGCCGAACTCCGGAGCGTCGATGTCCAGTGCCAACATGGCTGTAATTAGACCAACTGGTAGGTACTTTCCAGCGTCAGGGGCTAGAGCCAACAGGATCGGATCAATTACGAAGAGGTAGATGAGGGCTCCTGTAATCGCTAGCATCTGGTTTCTGATCAAGGTTCCCAGCGCCACACCTACGATTCCAAGGATTGCGCCCGATACCACTGCCGCGAGCAAAGTATTGATAAACACCTCGTTTGTCGGACTTGCGGCATCTGGGAAGAATGAGAGAGCTATCCAACCGGCGGCCAGGCCTGCAGCGGTTGCGATAACCATCACAAGCATGCCCCCGATGGCAGCGATAGCGAGCTTGGTTGCTAGCACCGTGCCACGCTTTGGAGCCGTCAGGAAGGTGGCAACAGCGGTTCCGTGTCGGAACTCGCCTGACATCAACATGATGCCGATGATGATCGCGAAGAAGTAGCCCGAGATGGCGTTGGCGTAAACCGCATCAACAGCCTGGGTCTGGTCAAGTCCCAGCCCGAAGCCCGAATCGGGGTTGTCCAGGATTACTGGGGTGACCGCAGTACCTAGGCCAGCTACCAGGATTGCTCCGATTAGTAGACCCCAGTGTGCTCGGGCGTAGATCAGCTTGCGCCATTCAGATTTCAGCAGTGCTCCCATTACAGGTCACCTCCGGTTAGTGCCAAGAAGGCGTCTTCTAAGCTGCCGTCTCCAATGACTTCTTTCATTGATCCCGAAGCAATTAGCTTTCCCTTATTGATGATGATCACGTCGTCAACCGTGTTTTGCATCTCAGCAAGCTGATGCGAGGAAACCAGGATTGTCCGGCCACCCTCCGCAAGCTTCCTAAGAAACTTTCTCAGCCAGGCAATTCCCGCAGGGTCTAGGCCGTTGGCAGGCTCATCCAGAATTAGAATCTCTGGGTCACCAAGGATGGCTCCAGCGAGTGCTAAACGTTGCTTCATTCCCAGCGAATAGTTCTTCATCCGCTTTCCGGCAGCGTCCTTTAGCTCGACCATTTCCAATACTTCGTCAACTCTCGAGTCCGGTATTCCGGCCGCCGCGGCAACGACCCTGAGGTTTTGTTTGCCAGTGAGGGCAGGATGAAATCCTCGGCTATCTAATACTGTCCCCACCTTGCTGAGTGGGTTATCGAGATCGCGATAACGCTTGTCAAATATCGTTGCGCTGCCGCTGGTGGGGGCCGCAAGCCCGACCAGGCAGCGCAGTGCTGTCGACTTCCCAGCACCGTTAGGTCCCAAGAAACCCGTGATGCGCCCTTTGGCAATGTTGGCCGTCAAGTTGTCCACGGCATTTTGCTTGCCATAGGTCTTTACCAGGCCAGAAATGGCAATTGCAGTAGTCATAACTACCCTTCTCTTATGCTTTCAGCCTAGCCACATCGTCCCCTCAGTTCCGTGACACAATGGAGCAATGACAAATCCCACCTCAGTAGCTACCCTGCACACCAATCACGGCGACATCAAGGTCAACCTCTTTGGCCTGCACGCCCCGCAAACAGTCGAGAACTTCGAGGGTCTCGCAATGGGTGCCATCGAATGGCGCGACCCAAAGAGCGGAGAGATGAAGACCGGACCTCTCTATGAGAACGTGGTCTTCCACCGCATCATCCCAGACTTCATGATTCAGGGCGGTGACCCAACCGGCACCGGCATGGGTGGTCCGGGCTACCAGTTCAAGGACGAGATTCACCCCGAGCTTAACTTCGCAGAGCCCTACAAGCTCGCCATGGCAAATGCTGGACCGGGCACCAACGGTAGTCAGTTCTTCATTACCGTTGCGCCAACCACCTGGCTGCAGGGTCGCCACACCATCTTTGGTGAGGTGGCAGACGATGCGAGCAAG
>Ga0208427_1000128_pt1 | contig 32415 bp, 50 predicted proteins | sample DEB08_DNA_FD_184532 | JGI IMG/M metagenome (GOLD analysis project Ga0208427, IMG submission 184532) | Aqueous microbial communities from the Delaware River and Bay under freshwater to marine salinity gradient to study organic matter... | ecosystem: Environmental > Aquatic > Marine > Coastal ...
AGTGCCATCCGTAATTGCTGCCGCCGTTACCTTGCGCCCTGATGTATCGCCATCCTGTGGTGCGCCAAAAGACAAAGACGTAGAATTGCCAAGCGTGTATGTGCTTGTCGCCTCTGTGTATGTCGTTGCTTCCTGTGAGGTAATGTCAATGCGATCCGCTTCGGTGTCCAGCTTGGTCAGCGCAGCGTCTAGCACATAATCTGATATGGTTGCCATGTTAGTCTCCTAGTATGTGTTGATCTGCATACGCAGTCCAGAACCGCCAAATTTGGCCTTGTCGTTGTTTGCGTTTATACCATCAATTGCGCTTTGATACAACGCTGCCCATGTTCCTGTGCGCTGATCGTCCACCAAATACGGTGCAGAATGAACAAGTGCGCCATACAGGTATGCGTCTGGGAAGTATTGTAGCACCCAATTAGATGATGCTCCGTCACTTAGTGGCGTAATCCGTGAATAGTAGTATAGTTCACCAGTGTATGCAGCATCTGGCGTAGGCCAAATCTCAATCTGCCCTGCAATGATTGCATAGAACTGTGGTTTTCCACCCGCATCCGCATTGCCCTCTCTGCGCTGCTGCAATGCCAACGGTGTAAGCAACTCAATGGGGCGCTCATCCACGTCTAAATGAAACCTTACAGCCTCTAAAAAGCCCTGCGGTAACTGGGTATATCTAGCGTCAAGAGATGCAGTAGAGCGCTGCTCCATACGCCAGTGACGTACTTTACGCTCCATATCAGCCTCTGCCAAGCTAATGAAATCAGGAATAACCGATGTTAGATCATCCCTGTTTAGCCAGTTGGCTATAGATGTTTTTAGCTCAGTGTAACTTGTTATTGCCATTGTCTACAATCTCCTGAACTTTTACCCGATAGTGCTTCGCCATTGTTTCACTGGGCAATTCTTCAAGCACTTCCACAATGAATTGATCGTGCGCTTTCATAAACGCTAAACCAAAATCGTCTGTTTCTATTTCATATTCATTCATTGCCCACTCTCCTTAGATAATCCATCAGGTTCATCAACTGATCCCGTGATGGCCCAACCTGTTCAGGCACTACAGGATTGAATTGAGTATACACCTCTGGGCGATATTTTCTATTGCTAAGACCCAAGTAACCCATGTCTTTAGCCATGCTCATAGCGCGTCCTTGCGCTAATCTGTGAACCTCTTGCGGGTCTAGTTGCTTATCGTACTTAGAAGCTAAGTCCATGACTTCTTCCCGTGCAAGCAAGTATAGCTTTTCTAAATCTTCCGAAACGTCATAGAAACCTTCTTCTGGTTGGCGCGTTGTATGCACAAATTCACCTAAACCGCGCTCTGGACTGTAATCGCTTGAACCCCAATACGATTGTTCTGGATACGGTTTATAGATAAACTCTGGTTCTTCCCTAAAAGGCGTTAGGCGTGTGCCATACGATAAATCACGTTCTGCGCCTCTGATATTTTGATTTGTTAGCTGTAAAGATGGATCAATTATTTCTCTTGGTTCATCTGAGTAATGAAACAAGTCAAGCAATCCTCTTGCTATTTTTGCTGCATTTCTTAAACCCTGCGCCATTATTGACCCCAGCTTTTAATAATGTCTTCTAGCTGCCTGCGCTCAATACCATCTGGCATTCCCTCTGGATCAGATGTCCAATCAGGCATTAGGCCAACCTTCTGATCTGCATAGACTGTATCTGCACCTGATGCTGCTGCATTACGTTCAGCAAACGGGCCAAAGTTTACCCAACTATTTTGACCACGCGTTTCAGTTGTCATTGCGCCCCTAGCTTCTGGGCTGAACATTCTACTATGCTGCAACCAAGCCCGTTCTTCACCTTTTGATCTAAATTGAGGGTTGCCGCTACCCATGTGACCAAAAACATCATGGACAACACGGAAAGCATCGTTTGCGACTGCATCAGGTTTATCTCCTATCAGACCAACTGGCGTAAGCAATGGATTAGCTGACGCATCAAAGTCAGGATTTGTACCATACCCAAAGTCTGTGGGAAATACAGTTAAGTTGCGATTTTCAACAATATCTTTGTAACCTAACGCTGGGGTTTCTGCGTAAGGATCAGGCATGTCACCCTTTAAAAAACTGAAGTTTATGCCGCTATCTTTTAAAGCATTGTATTGACCTAGAGTTTCCTCAATCAATGCCTCATAAGCCGCGCGTACTTTTGGGTCATCAGGTGCGTTTTCCATGCGCTCATACGCTGCTGCGATCAGCTTTGCACGTTCAATGTCCTGATCTGGATAGGCTAAGAAATCAGGTATATCTATGCCCTGATCTTTTAAATACTTTTCCTCTGCTACTTTAATTGGCAGAATATCGCGTGAAGAAAAGCGTTCACCTTCCATTGCAACCGCAGGCGGTTTGCCCTCACGGCCTAGCATATTAACATCTGGGTCTGTTTCTAAAGTTTCACCCAACAAGTATGGCCTTGCACGTTTCGTCATAGCCCCAAATTCTGTTGCCCGATCTATCAGACCAGCAAATGGTGCTACCTCTGTGAAAGGCAGTTCATTTGTTAATGCCATCAGATCACGCGCCAACCGATCGCTGGAATTACGCGACATGCCTAAATCTTCTGTGACATTTTGAACAGTATCTACGCCTGTTGCTGTACTTGCTTGAAGCAAAGAAGGTAATGCAGCCACCCCGCGCAGAACACCTACAAGCGGATTGTACTTGATATAAGCTGGGCCATCTCTGCCTAGCTCACCTATTTCGTCTAGTGTGTTAAGCGCATCTGTTCTAGCTCTACTTGCAAAGCCACGATCCCTGCGCTCTAAATCACGCTCTAACATCGTGCGCCCATAGTCTTGCAAAAACTCTATCAGGTTCATAGCGCACCTACGCTTTTCAAGTATTCTTCTATGTCATCTTTTGTAACATCGCCACCTTGCAACATTTGAGCTAGTCCAACGCTTGCGGGTACTGCTGCTGCTGACAGGTTTTTAAGGTGGGAAAATTCTGGATCAAATCGCGCAAACCGTGATCTAAGCCTGCCACCTTCGTCAAAAGTTATCTGATCTGTAGAGGGCTTTCGGGTTTCTGCTTGCATGGTGCGCTCCCAAGCCCTGTTTGCTGCGTCTGTTTCTTTGTATTCTTCAAAACTTCTACTTCTGCCAAAGCCACCAATTGGGTGCGCTCTTGGGCTATATGGGCCGCGATCCAACACGTTTTCTATTCTTGCATGTGGTACGCCTTCATCACGCATGGCGTATGCAATCTGATCTGTTGATGTCACTGGCCCAACTATTCTTTCTCCATCAATCATGTGCGGGATATTTTCGCCATGGCTTTCTGGATACAAATAGACATCAAAGAAGTTCTGCAATGTGTTGCCTGATGCCTTGTCCTTAAAATCAGGACTAATCGCAGCATATGAAGCACCTTGCACGTCTACATCTAAAGCCTTTTGACGCAGATTGTTGATCTGATCCGCTACATCATCACTTGCGCCTTGCTTTACCAGCAAGTCAAACATAGCGCTATCTTCACCCGCTGTGTATGTATTAGATACCGCAGGGTTATCTGACGTATATACAGGCGTGATGTCGCTTTCAAAAGTAAAACGCTCTGGATTGTCCATTGCACCGTGAATAGATCGTTCTTCTGGTCTAAATCCTAACAGACCAGCACGTTCCATTCTTGCTTCTGTTGACATATCTAGTGGCGTGTACGCAGCCATCGTCTGTGGGTCTGCCGCAGCCATCATTTCTTCCGTGACTTCGTTGGCTCTACCTTGCTGCCGTAGCTGCAAAATACGCTTTGCCATCTGTTGAGCATCAGTCTTCGCGGGTATATCATCAGCTTGCAACAGAAAGTCTAATAGACTTCTTGCAAATGCTGCTGCCTGTCTTGCACCACGACCTGCCATTACCACTTAACCTTATTTGCCCAGTATGCCGCGCTCATCTTGCCCTTGGCGATGTTCTTAGCATGTCTTGCTTTGAATGATTTGGCGCGTTTCGTCATTGTCTTATCGCCTGTCTTACCCTGCTGCCCAAAGCGGATTGTCTTAACCTTGTCACCCTCTTTTGCCACAACAACGTGTGACTTGGTTTTGTGATTAGGTGTACGCTTCGGCTTGTTGTAGCCGCTAACACCCGCACGGGCTAATCTAGGGTCTTTCTTAGACACTACATATTACCCTGTACTTGCTGCAAGAAACGCATGTAGTCTTGTGGACTATTTTGCTTCAACATCGCTGAAAACCCTTGACCATACTGCGCATCAATCGCCTGATCTGCATATGTCTGACGTTCACCCATGTCTTGACCAGACAATGCAGCACCAATGTTTGCTAGTACGCTGTACCCACCACCATCTTGGTACAAACCGCCAGAAGCATATCTACCGCCACGATCAAACATATCAGTGGTATCACGATAGCCAAACATACGAGGAATGACGTTGTTGCCGCCTGTGTTGTTGCTTTGATTGCCACCGCTCATAAACGCAAAAAGACCACCCCTTTGAGGAAGTCCACGATCTAGCATCTTATTGTAGTAATTCATTCCTGAATTGCCACCTTGGTTGCGCTGAATAGTCTTTGCAGTTCTATGATAATAGCTTTCATCACGATCTTTCAGGCCAAGACCCATCGCAAGATCATTCAGCAAACCACCTGACTTTTTCTTTTTGTCATCTTGCGGCATTACTTCTTCGCTTTCTTTTTCTTGGTTGTCTTTGCGGCTGCTTTAAACGCTGCTGCTGTTGGCGCACCTTTAGACCCAGCCTTGCGCATCTTCTCGCCAGAACCAGCCTTAATCCGCTTCCGTTTAGCGTGAATGTTGGAATACAAACCTTTTTTGGGCATGGGCAACTCCTACGTTAGCTGCACCTTACCACACTAGGCTATGCCGCGCAAATTCCTTCTTATTGGCTCACCCCAATCGCTCTGCGACCTGTAACCTACCGCAAGATACCTGAAAGCATCCGCGCCGTGTGATGTCCAATCGTGTAGCGGTCTGCCCCGCCAAGTCTTCAGCTTTTCGTCAAAGTCTCTGCGATATTGCCTTAGAGCCTCTATGCCTCTGGTGCAGTTATCAGCATCAAACCAACACTTGGGGATCATGGTACGCGCAGCCTGTATGCCATCCTCTACCGCTAGTTTTGGCGCAATCTCAATGTTCCGTATGCCCAGCGCGTCAAGCGTTTCAAGCCTGCTTTTCCCTGTTCCCAGTTCCTTGACTTGGACATCATGCGGCAAAATGTGTTGCTCGTAGTGATATTCTTTGTCCAAGAGAACTTTTGCATAGTGATCTAATCCTACTCCGCTGTTTTCGTAATAGTCTATAATCCTGATTTCTTGGCCTACGAACTGAGCAAACCATATTGCTGTACTGTCGCCTATGCCCAAGTCCCATGCAGTGATGACAGATGCAGCGCGATCATACGGCACACGGGTAATGCGCCCGTCCTCTGTGGCCTCTTTCATTTCTTTTGCGTAAAAAGCCCCTTGGATTGCCGCTTCAAAGCTGCACTCAAATTCTTGCTCGTAGCGGTCATCGCCCATTGTACGTCTTGCTTCATCAAGTTCTTCTTGATCCAAGATTGACGTATCTGATGCTTTGAGCATTGCGGTGAACCAGTTAGGATCGTCTTGCGCTTCATGCCACAGTTCCCAAAACTCGTTCTTTCCTTTAGGCGTTGAGATAAAGGTAGCAGAGCCGCGCCTATCTGCCAATGCGGGACGGATAACATTTGACCAAGCTGACGCAGGGAAATCTGCCATCTCGTCAAGTACCACTGCATCAAAGTACAGACCACGCATTGCGTTGTAGTTATCAGCACCAAACAATCTGAACCGCGCACCATTCAGGAAGTCTATGCGCAATTCACTGTGGTTTACTTTTATCTCTGGAATATCTCTGGTGAACTCCAATGCATAATCCCACGCAACTGCTTTGGCTTGGGAAAGGTATGGAGCAATATAGGCTACCCGTACATTCGGGCGATCTATTTCAAAGCAAGAACGGATTAGATCGTTAATCGCTGCTACGGTTTTGCCAAAGCGTCTGTGTGCTACGATAATCGCAAAGCGTTCTTTCCTGTTGTGGAATGCTCTAATCTGATCGCGTGGTTTGTAGTCTATCTCTTGATCTACTTCTATCACTCGCGCCATTTGAGCCTAACCACATGCTGCACTTCACCCTCTACCTCTGCTTTGACCTGCATCGGTAGAACCTTACCCATGAGGGACATAAAGGCTGTTGGGTTTTGTTCTGCTTGGAACTGTAGGTATTCAGTCATGCCCTCTTTCTTAGCTGCTTCTATGAAGCGAGGGTCTACGTCTTTTCTACCTGCGTATCTTTCATCTACGATATGCTGACCTGCACGATGGGCCGCATCAAGTATGGCATCTTTAAGTAATCTGTTTACTTTGTTTGGCCTTCCCTTACGAGAACCGCCAGTAAGCACTCTGCTTGAATGTTCTTGTTTCGTACTCATAGTACCGTCCATAGTGGGTGCGTCTATATGTTGTGTATATTAGTGCATTTGTGTGGGAAATGAAAGACCCCCTGAACGTGACCGCGCTCAGAGGGCCAGTGAGGAGAGCCAGTGTATGGAGCTACACAAACCAACAGGGAGGGAGAGAGGTTGGCTCTTGCTGAGAAGGTAACACAATTCTATGCAAAAAAATACCCCCTGCGGAGCGATCACGCTAGGGGGCAGTTTCAGTGAGGCAAACCTATGAGATGATAGGTGGGTCAACCCTAGCAGGGATATTGTTAGCTGACAAGTATTCTAAATACGGCTGCAAGTGTGCGTCTGAGATAAGACCCATCTCTACCATCTTGTCTGCCAGCTTACCGCGTATGTACATCTCACCTACTGGTTCGCCTGCGATGATACGCTTTGCGTTTAGCTGTAGTGTGTCTGGCTTCCACGGGCCGCTGCTTACTGAGCGCGTAGATGCAGATGTCATAGACTTAGAAACTGCTGCGCTGATTTCTGCTGATGTAGGCCAAGAGCGTGACTTGTGGGCCTCTTTTAGTTTCAGCATTGCGCGATCCATTGTTCCGCGAATATGATCTTCGCTTGTATCGTTAGGGAACTTCTGGTTAATCAGGCGACAGATACCCTCTACCTCTGCCTGCGCACGTTTCTCATCTTCTAGGTGCTTTGGAATAGCGTAAGTGCCAAGGATGTTCATTAGCTCATTACGGATTAGCTGCATTCTTGTTTCATAGTTCATAGCATTATACCTCATCTGCCCAGCGCTCACCGTTTAGCCAAGTAGCTAGGTGAGGCATGTATTGTTTGTCTTTACCGTCCAGTGTTGCAACGTATGCTTCCAGTTTAGGCAACAGATCAAAAAAGTCTATCTTCTTAGAAGCTGCTACATATGCTTTTCTGGCCTGCCCCTTTCCTACCTTGCGTGGGTACATTTCCCATAATTGGTCAAAGTAATAATTCACCTCATCATCCTTTGATGATGTATATGGTTTACTTCCAAGGTTATTACTTACAAGGTTAGTGTTCGCATTCCGAACAAGGGGGGGTGCAAAATCCGAACAAGGGTTGTCCGTATTCCGAACAAGGGTGTCATCCTTTAGCGTCAGTACATAGTCTGTGCTTTTGAATGCTCCATTGTTATCATACTTTCTCAGGCGTTCTATCAAACCTAGCTTTTCTAAGGTATCAAGATGACCGACTAAAGCAGTCTTACCCATCTCTGTTACCTTGCACAAACGTGCTAGACTTGGGAAACATTTGCCTGTTTCGCCATTATGGTGATCTGCAAGCCAATACAACACAATCTTTGTCGCAGGCTTCAAACCCTGTTGCTTCATTGCTAATGCTGTCATATAGTGGGACACGAAAGTGTACTCCTTTCATCCTTGTTGAGTTGAAGACCCGTTGCTTTGGTAGGCGCGGGTCTTTTCCTATTCTACATCCATAAAATAATCAGACAAGACTTTTACCGTATCGTATGTGACGTTTCCCACGCCATCCCGCACACGGTAGTAAGTATGCCGCGATAGACCTGTAGCTTCACAGACTTTTGACGGTTGCCGATCCTTCATCAGTCGTTGGATATGCTCCAAGTTATACATCATCTTGCTATTCATGCGTTCTCCTTTTTTGCATTCTTGGGGTTGTATATAGGCTACACATGATATATATGCAAGAGACAAACAGTAAAATGAGGTAAACAATGCATAAACATCCTGTACCCGCAGATATTAAGAACCACATTATCGCTGCACTAATATTGGCTGGCGATAAAATTGACAGCATAACTATGAGTAAAGTCTATGACGCAATAGACAATGGTATTCGCGCAGCTAACATAGCGCATGACAAAAATAAGGAAGCGATCAATGCCTAATAAGTTTCAAACAGCAATGGATTTCGTTGCAGACCTCAACAAGTCACATGGGGTCATGCAGCGAGGCGGTAAGCAATACACAGAGGTAGCAAAGCGCGTAGAAGCGTTCCGCACTGTGTTTGGTGGTGAATACGGTATTGATACAGAGATACTGATTTGCAATGAGGAGCGCGTAGTCATCAAGGCTACAATATGTGACAGCGAACATTTTATTGTCGGATCGGGCTTGGCAGAAGAAATCCGTGGATCATCACACATTACAAAGACATCTGCTGTAGAGGTATGCGAGACATCAGCCATAGGACGCGCTCTGGCTTCTATGGGTATGCATGGCGGTCAGTATGCATCTGCTAATGAGATGGAAGGTGTAAAGCGTAAGGAGCAAGCTATCAAAGCATCTGACGCTGCTCCAAAGCCATCAATGGAGTTAGACCTTGCAGCGCGTGTAGATGCTGCACTGACGTTCTATGAGAACTGCGATGCAAAGCGGTTTGCTGACAATGAGAACCGCTATAAGAAGCTAATCAACAGCCCTGACTTGTCAGAGCCACAATATGAACAGCTTGTAGAAGCACACGACAAGCGCAAAACGGAGCTAATGGTATGAAAGTATGCACTATTATCGGGCGTGTCACCAAAGACAGTCAAATTCAAGAGAACGAGAGAGGGGGATTTCTCAAGTTTTCAGTCGCAGTTGATGATGGCTATGGAGCAAATAAAGGCACGATCTTCTTTGACGTTGACTATCACCGAACAGGAATTGCCCAGTTCGTTACAAAAGGCAAACAAGTAGGCGTATCAGGTGAGCTAAAGACCCGTGAGTATAACGGTAAAACTTACCTAAGTATTCGCGCAAATGACGTTAAGCTAATCGGTGGTGGTCAGCAGCGTCAAGAAATCATGCATACTGAGCATGAGCCGCAGCGCTGGGCAGAAGGCCAGACCCTAAATGAACAACCAATGAACGATGAGATACCCTTTTAGGGTGTAACTGGGGGGGTGGGGTAGGCAACCAACAATGACGTTGGCCCTACAGGAAGCCCCGCCCCCTTTTTAGAGGCATACAATGACAAAATTACAAATGGAACTGCGTAACGGATATTTAGTACCTGTTTCTCAATATGACGCAGAGCGCATGGAAGACTTGCCAGACGGGACACTGTTTAACCTGTCACAAACAGGCAAGCGATCTAACCCGCATCATAACCTATATTGGTCTACGCTGCGCAGGGTAGCTAGGGACACAGGAAAATGGCCTACAGAGCATCACCTGCACGATGAGCTAAAGATCGCGTGTGGTTATGTGCGGATCAAGCTGTCTGCGCTGAATGGTGAACTGGTAAACATACCAGACAGCATCAGCTTTGATAAGATGAACCAAGCGGAGTTTTTCAAATACTTTGAGATGGCAATGAAAAAGCTGGCAGAGGGAATAGGATATGACCCACTGGAAACCTAGTGAGGAAATGGTGCAGCGCGAGTTAGACTTGTGTGCGCGTTTAGGTAAGAAGTGGAAATGCACAGTAGAGATGCAGCACAAGTACAGTGTGTTTGATGCTGTGGCCCACAAAGACAACAAACCGCAGGCATTCGTAGAATTACGCATCATCAATTACGCTTTCTATGATTTGCCAGACATCATGATAAGTTTGACAAAATGCACTTCGGGTAAAAACCAAACTGAGATAACAGGATTGCCCAGCCTGTTTGTGGTACACTGGAAAAAAGACGATACCATTGGCTACATAGACATCAATAAGACTTATCACGGTGAGCCTGATTACAGGGTGTCAAAGAAAGGCATGAACAGACTGAATGATGAGGAAGAAATAGAAGTCTGCCGCCATGTCAGAACGTCACAATTCAAAATATTAACGGATATATGATGAGCAATATTCCACACGCCAGAAAGATACTAGAACAGCTAATGAAAGACTTAGAGGGTTTTGAGACAGACCTGATGCACATACGCGCGTCTGTCAAAGCTGCACTGCGACACATGTACCGTGACAAGCATAAAGCCGTAAAGGGCAAGAGGACGTCCAACCGCATGACCGCTACAATTCGCGATCAGATTAAATCAATGTGTAAACATAATCCAGAAATGCACACCCGTGATGTAGCAGAAAAATTAAATGTAAACCAAGGGCGAGTGACAGAAGTTTTGGCAGGTAAATATGACGAACTTAGCTAAACGCCCACCTCTTGGTCTAAAGAAAGACAAGCCACTGCGCAGCAAGAAGATGTTGGACAAGATACGCGAACTGCCTTGTGCGGTCTGTCAGGCCCACGGTGAGGTGCAGCTATCACCCACAACAGCGCACCACCCGATCCATGACCGCTACGGCGTGTACAAGCGCGGGGATGATTGGGCTATCCCCTTATGCGATGGACACCATCAGGGGAACTTTGACGATACCAAGCAGGCTATTCACAAAGACAAACGCGCATGGCGTGAGAAATACGGCGCAGACTGGTCTTATGCGCCCTATGCGCCCTCATCAGTCCAAGACACTGATATGTAAAGCACTGGCCCACGGTCAGGATGACAGAACGTCTTTTTGACCTTCATGCTTGTCACCTGCTTGTCATCAGCAAAGATAGTACCTGAGAGGCCATCCAAAGCGATTTTAGCGATGTTGTCTACGTCTGGCTTAGTCATAGGGCTTATCGCACCATACTCTGCCTCTAATCGCTTTTTCTTAGACCATGATTGCGGGATGTCCATAAACGCGATGATTTCAACCGCCACTGGCCTCAGTGTCTGGTCAATATCGTGCTTTGCCATCTCTGCCCATGCAGCCGCATGAATACGCCTCTCGTACTCCTTGGTTTTCTGCGGAGTGTAAGTGTGGCCTACTTTGGTGAACCTTGGCCTGCCCTTGCCAATCGGCTGCCCTGATACTTCCAGTTCAATTTTATACATGCCCGATCCTTTGTGTAAGAACTGCTGTCAGTTATTACCTTTACTTAATTTTTTTGCAAATACCCCCTTGCAATGTATCATATAAGATACTATTGTATGTGTATGTTAAACAGAAAGGGCAAACCAATGAACGTATGTAAGCAAAAAATCAAAGATCGCATTGCTGAATTAGAAGCAGAATTAGCAGATGTTTCAGATGAACAAATTGAAGCATCAAACAATGACCGTAACCGCTGGCATGAGTTACTAAACATGGCATTGCTAGAGCGTGAATTAACGGAAGAAGAAAAAGCAGAATTTAGGTCATTGGATACAAAAACTGCTACACTGCAAGATGAACTAAACAATTTCCGCGAGACACTTGCCACACCGCTAATGCAGGCTTTCACAAAGTTTATTCTTACGAACACACCAAAATTGGTTAGCCCTGCTGGCTATCACCCCGATGAAAAGGTGTTCGTGCAAACAGAAGTTGCCGTGCATTACAATGACCGCCTTCCGTATGTCGGATATGACGGTGACCTTTATGTTCACCAAGTAGACGGGTTCATTCAAGTTTAATCAACAGGGGGCTTCGGCCCCCACCAACAAGGAGACAAACCAATGAAAACTTTAGATAAGCTAAAAGAAATCTGCAAAGAGCATGGTTGCGATATGGACATTATGTATGATGTGTCGTGGGAAGAATGGAACCTAGTATTCTTTGCACCACCCAAGATGCAATGGAACAGTGCGACTAGCACAGCAATCACATGGACAGGATCGCTGAAAGGCACGATTGCATTCCTTCGGTCAGAAATAAAATGCGGATTTAGCCGCGCGTCAAAAGCGCAGCTCTGGGAAACTGGTCAGATATAAGGAGCAAACCAATGGGATTTTTTACACTAGGACGCACACCGCACCACGCATTCACAACAGTAACCATCAAGGGCGTGGAAATTGAGATTGTCATTGAGGGATCACTAGACCACGATGAACACTACTTTGAACTGGACACGGTTTACCTTCAGGAGCCACGCGCTAAGACCAAAGATTTTGCACTGCCAGAGCGCATCTACAACAAGCTAACTAGCGGTGCATATGATGAGCAGTTCCACGAAGTAGCATGGGGGTCAGTGTAATGGACTACGGAAAGTGGACATGGGAAGATACAGTTATCGGGATCATCTTTGCAGTGATGATCCTGACTTGGACAGCAGGCACAATTAAAGGATGGTGGTGATGAAACTAAACCCAGCCGATGAGCAGATACTAAAATACTTGCGCAAGCAGGTAGATCGGTTGCAAGATGAACGATACCGCACAGATGCAAGACCTAGCATCAACAATGAAATATTTGCAGCACAGCAAGAACTGCGGCGGTTTACATCTGAATTGAGGAAAAAAGGATACAACATCTAATGGTGAACTATTACGATACTTTGACGCGAGTATTGAAACGCACCCCAACAGAAGCAGAAATTGGTGCAATGATGAAACTTAGACGTGAACAAGAGGGGTGGAAGAACTCTACGCAGCCAACACCCCCAGAGAGGCCAAAGAAACGCCTGAGAGAGCCGAAACAGCCTACAGGGGTCAACACTAACGATAGACAGTATCGGTGGCCTAAGAGAGCCACTCAGATAGCCCAGCGCATTAACCGCATGATGTTACGGCAGATTACGATAGAAAACATCGCATTCATTGAGGGTGTTTCGCAGTCACGCATCATGCAAGAAATCAGGCATTGGGATTTGCCAAAAGTAGAAACTGATGAATGATCGTGTGGGCGGCGCTTGGTGTCGGGATAAGCTAGGGGATTACCAACAAAAACTGGGTAAAAACCGCCCACTGCGAAAAGATAACAAAACAGAAAGTGAGTGCAATGGAAAAGAAATTAAAAATATTATTGACATACTCTAATAACGCCTCTTGGTTTACCTTGCGGCATGTTTTGGTCATCAACCATATCTTTGAAAATTATAAAGATGATGGTTGCCTGTATGGCCATGAAATAATCAAAAAAGTTGGGTTAGATCAAAGTACCGCAAACCGCATATTTCAATCACTGTCCAATATTAGCATGAGGCAAAACGCAGTTTCATGGATTACTTATGAAATGTGCATAGAAGATCGTAGGCATAGACAAATAGGACTAACTCCTCTTGGGAAAGCAGTCCAACAACATTATTTGGGAGCGTAACATGGAGTGGTTCACAGCGTTATACATAGAATATTCACTGCGTGGGATTGACATAGAAACATATTTGATTTTGCCAGACTATGAGGCTTGTCAAATAGCAATCCGCGACAATGAAGATATGTATAAGTATTTCAACGTGGATAGCGATGTTAATATGTACTGTGTACGCACCAACACCCTATCCAGATCAATAAAGCCTAAACTTAGGCCAACCACCGATAAATCTTCTTAGTCTTATCCATGCGGTCTTCTAGGCCATGATAGCCACCGTTCACACGCTTGGTAATACTTTTGATAATACTATCAGTGACACCTTTATCAGCCATTGCGAACAAACCGTTTTTTTCAAAGAAGAATATCGCACTGTCCATCGCTAGTTCATCTGCAATTGGCGATGGATCATCAACTAAACTATCGCGCCCAATATGCTCTGCAAAGGCTCGTACGTTGTCCTTGCCTGTAAGCTGAATGAAACCTTTTCCCGCGTACAGCCAGCCATCATTAGAACCAACCTTATTCCCCATGCGACCATTATAAACTCTGTTAGCAAGCTTCTGTGGGTTCATAGCATAAGGCTCTGCGTCTGCCTCAGACTTAAACCGTGAGGGCCATACCCGACACATTGTTTCTGCGCGGTAATTTAGGTTTTCTTCAGAAATCATAAAGTTGCCGCTTTCGTGCGCTGCCTGACCAAGCAAGTGTGCGCCACGGTTTGCATTCAATCCGTAATGCTCTGCAATAGCACGGGCAGTGTTAGGCCCAAACGCTCCGTCTGGTGTTACGCCGCATTTCTTTTGCAGCATCTTTAGTGCATCACCTCTAGCCATTACTTTGATACTCCCTTAAACTTCTCAAAGGTGCGCATCCCACCTAAACCAAGCATTCCCAACAACACTGTCATCAGGCTTTGCATATCAAACTCTGGCAGTGGTGGATGCTGTAAATCAAACCACCCTGTCACAAAAAGTGTGACGGGTAAGCCCAAGAAGTGCCAGAACAACGCCAACCCGCAAGTCCAACCAACAAATGGACGCCACCCTGCTATGAAGATGTTGCGTGATTTAGCTTCCTCTTTGTTTATCTCTATCTGACCACGCGCCAACTCTTGTGCATGACGCTCTGCCATTGTTGCGATTTCGTGCGCAAGTTTGGCTTTCTGGTCTTTATCCTCAACAACCTTGTCAAGAATGTTGCTTACTGGATCAACCAGCTTTCCCAACAAATCAAGCATTACACCATAACCCCCTGATATAGCGTCATCTCAACGCCTAGAATAATCTCTAGCAGCTTCACAATAACGTGCGTTAATAACTGCTCACCTGACATCTACGTTTTCTTTCCGCGAAACATTGGCTTCCATTGCGTTGAAACCAAAGTATGCCGCCACAACACCGCTGGCCCCAATCACATAAACACTAGCAATGTCCGTAATTAGCTCTGCCGCACGATCTAAGCCCACCCAGACTGCGAGAAATATAACTAGCGGGTAGACAAGCATTCCAGCCGTACACGCCACTGTGAGCCGCCTCTGCGTGTCTCTCTTAGCGTCTTGGTCTAGCATACGCCTGCGACGATCTTCCAACATGATCTCGCGTTCATCGGGATCAATCTTTCCGTTTCCGTTTAGATCGTAGTTTTCCTTGTTCATTGAAATACCTTTCGGCTATCCGCTTATGCGTGGTGATGATAACCACTTTATTATCATCCGTCAAAACAACCCACTGACCCAGTTTATTTTCCACTAACTTCAAGGCAAACCACAGTCTGGCTGTTGTGAACAACCAAACCCTCTCTTGCCTTTCTGCGCTCCTGTTCGCATTCCTCATATGTCGCGTGTGTTGGGCCGATCTGATAATATTTTAACTCAGCAGATGGAATGTATTGTATAAACACAAGAACGTAAATCATCACCAACGCCCCCTTGCTTTACCAACAATATAAATAGCCAAAACCAAGATCACTCCACCAACCGCAAACGCAGTCAAACCAACCGCCCAGTTAATGCAGTTATCTATAAACTCTTGTTTTTTGTATGCAGCCTCTTTGCGAATACGCCGCTGTTCAGCTTCTATTCTAAGAACCTCATCCCATGCCGATGGCCCATATATGAAAGAAATATGATCCTTAATTTCTTTGCGCATTTGCTCCATTTTGCGCTTTTCATTCCAAAGCAACACGGCATTTTCGGGGTCAGATGCCTTGAACGTCTTTTCCCACCAAGGCGGGTTTTTCTGGCGTTCTTCTAATCTATTGAAATCGGAAAAGGCTTGGCCCCACGTTGCAATCGTGTTGCCCATTTCTTGGATGTCTTTACCCGTGGAAATAGCTGCCTTGAGCGTTTTATACGCTCCTGTCGCTAATGCTACGCAGCTAACGGGATCCATCGCATCACTTGTTTTCTATATAGTCGCGGATATGCTTTAGGTTTTCGTCAATACGCCCAAGCATTACCGCATGGTCATTTACACGGTTTTCCAACATCTCTACGTCATTCGTATTGCGCATGATGTTGTTAGTATTCGTTTCAATCGTATTCTGCGCATCTGCAATAAGCCAACCCAAGATGAAGGTTTGCGCCACAATGCCAACTAAAAAAGATATAGGAATTGTCTTTGACAAATGCCAATTCTCGTTCGCCATGTTCTGATCCTCAATAACCATTTGCAATCAGCTTGCTAAATTCACCACTCATCAACTTCTTTTTAACATATTCTGCGAACTCTTGCGATCCTATTTTGGCACCACACTCCCGCGACCACATTTCAGCAACCACAAAAGGTATTGAGCCAGCTAGACGCATGTCAGACTTACGGTTGTGACCGTCAATATTGCGCTCTTTGTTAAAGTCCAGAATGCTTTGAATATCTTGGCTACGCTTTACAATAACCTTGTCATCTTCTGTGTGCCATTCAGTGTTTAGAATAGTGTCAGACATTCTTCTTTGGCCTTCCGCGTTTCTTAGGTGCTTTCCCGCCTTCCCACGCTTCGTTTACATCTGGCGTAGAAGGGTCATCAGCTTTTAGCTTTCCTTTAGCATCACGCGCACGTTTGACTGTAACTTCTTTTGCAAACCCATTGGCAATCATTGCTTTGCCATCTGCTGCCGTGACCTCAATAACATCGCCTTTGTTTTTTCTCGCCCCATCAACAAAGGGCTGGCGATCTGTTGTAATTTCAATCTTCATAACAAGCTCCCGATAGGAAAAGGGGGCCATGATAGCCCCCTCTAATATTATGAGCAGTCTGCGATAACGCCGTGTGCTTTCTCTGAAGTGACCTGTAGGCCATATTCCGCAGAGATCAAACGGCGCTCTGACAAACCAGTTTTTGCAAGAGGCTCTTGCTTCGCTGTTTGCAAGAATGCAACCGCTGCATAGTTTGGATCAAGCACGAACACGTCACGCGCACGAATGTGACGCGCTGGAACAATTTGAAGTTCACCAAAATCAGAGATGTAAACGTCAATTGCTGCGTTCAACTTGCTATCTTCTGCTTCTTTGTAACGTGTTGCGTTACCTGTGAAAGTAGAGATAGTTTGCTTGTTTGATGATCCACAAAGAACAACGCTTGGCTCTGCGCCTGCATCCCAACAATCAGCAATGACACCCTTTAGGATTGTCTCTGTGATTGCACGTTGTGTACCATCTGTTGCTGCCGCATCAGGATAACCAGCAGAACCAGAACCTGATGTTGTACCGTCAGCACCGCCTGTGCCACGCGCAGTGTTTGTTGTCAAAAACGCTGGTAGACCCGCAGTTTGACGCGCTGTGCCTGATGCACCCGCTGACGCTGCTACGTTGTCCAACAACATTTTTTCCATGTCGCGCTTCATTTCAGACAGCTTGTAAGCAACTTGCTTCGCAACTGTTTGAGCATCTGCAACACCGTTTACCGCTTGGTTTGTTGATGATACTTCAACAACTTTCGCAGAAATCTGTGTGTAGTTACCCTTACGAACCGCGTTTGTTGGTGCAGTGTTGGAAAGGCCAACGTCACCCTCAATCTGGCGGTTTGATGCAGCCGCTGCAAGGTCTACTTCACTCCACTCAAAGTAAGTGTTGTCTACGTTGCGTGTGCCGATTGTTGACATGAAAATAGTTTCAGTCGGGCTGATTGAGGCTAATGCGGGTGCAAGATCCTCTCTTATTGTGCTTACATCGTAAGTTTCGTTTGTGTTTGCTGTTACAGCCATTGTCTTATTCCTTTAGACAAAAGTTAAGAGGTTAGCCAGTTAGCAATATCATCTATGCTTCCTGACCGCTTCATAGCCGCTGATGCTTTTTTAGCCTTTGATGCCTTGCCAGCCGTTGCCGCTCTTTTAGCTGCTGGCTTCACTACTGGACGCGCACCCTCTGCCTTTTTCTGGGCATTGGACTTGTTCGCCTGTAGCTCCCGCCATTTCAGCGCATCATTCAAGATCATAACTTCCTCTGCTGTTTTCACTGTGCTGATCTGCTCATCTGTCAGATCGTAGTGCTTTTTAGCTTTAGAAGACATTTCCTGTATGAACACTGTACGCTTTTCAGGGTCAGCAAATTCAGGCATCCATTCCGACAAACGCTGGGCTTGCTGTTCAAGATACTGGTTATGCTGCTGTTCCTCTTGGGCGCGTTGCTGCTGCGTCACATACTGAACTTGACGTTCCCACTGTTGACGCTGTTCTACGGCGCGACGATATTCTTCTGCTTGTAGCTGAAAACCAAGAGGGTCACTGTCTTTCAGTTCCTCAGAAGGATATTCAGGCACAACAGGAATACCACCTTGCTGGGCTTGGTTAATCAAATGCTGTAGCATCTGGCTTTGTTGGACAAATTGCTGTGCTTGCTGATCTAATTGCTTCTTAGTCTCAGCGTTTTCAGCCATGCCCTTTTGGATGTACTTTTGCCCTGAGTAACCACGGGTAAGCTCATCTAGGTCTACCTGACGCTCCTCACCATCAACTTTGACAGTGAAATATGTCGGCTCCTCTTGAGCTGCGGGTTCCTCAACCTCAACATCCTCATCATATGTCTCTGTGTCGTCATATGATACGTCATCATCCTGATCTTGTGCTTCAATCTCTACTGCTTCAGGCTGAGTGTCCTCAGTTACCGCAACAGCTTCCTCTGATGCATCATCAGAATTACTAGGCGTTTGCAAAATCAAGTTTTCAGTAACCGCCTCTAAATCGTTACCGTTGATTGGGTTAGTCGTTTCCACGGTGCTTTCCCTTCCGTTGTACTAGCGCCAAGGCATCTACATCAGCCTGTAGTTGACGCTCTATTGCTGTTAATGCCCTCAAAATGGCGTGAGCATCCTCACGTTTCTCCACCTCTTGGGCGCTGCTATCTGCGAAAGTCCTCATTTGGGTGTCCCGCAAATCCTTTATGGTTTCCTTAAACCATTCATTCTCTAACAGTGATTTTGAGCGTTTAGCTCTTTGCTCAATATCCACCTTGCATTCCCATCATCTGCGCGTTGTGTTCGCGTACTGCGTCTTGCTCTGCTTTCACGCTTGCTACATCAACCGCTGTTCCGTACTTGCCAAGTATCTCAGCAACCTTAACCGCCAAGTCTTGAACCATGTCATCACGCGCCAAGTCATCATCCATGCCCAACTTGTGCATCTTATACTGATAGTCCATCTGAGCCTTAGTCATGTCTACTTGCGCTTTCGTTTGCGCTTTCATGGCTTCGGTCTGCATAAACGCTGCATTCGGATCAGGCTGTTGCGCTTGCATCATTGCTTGCTGCTGCGCCATCTGCTGTTGCTGCATCATCATCTGTTGCTCAATCTCTGGGGTCATCGGCATGAAGTAACGATCCGCATTGCGCAATCCACCAAGAGCCAACAAATCAGCCAAAGTGTTTCTGATCTGCGTAAGCGTTACAACACCGTTCATAGGGCCATACGCTTGGTAGATACCTTGCTGTATCTGTAGGGCTTGCTGTAGGGCCGCTGCGCGTTCATTCTCGCGTCCCGTGCCAATACCTACGTTGACAATCAAATCCATGTCTGTGTCCCAAGCTCTGGGGTCTACAGGGACAAATGAACCATTCAGGCGCATGATTTCTTCGTTGTCAGTATTCTTAACCATCAAATCCAACATGATGCGGAACATCTGGCGCATACCGCCCTCTGCAAAGTTACGCGCAATCACCTCTGCTTGACCTGTCTGACCTTCCATAGATGCTGCAACCGCTGTTGCTGTAGAAGATGCCAATACGTCTGGATCAAGACCCTGCGCCATTTTAGAAACGCCTGTCTTGTTATCTACTAACTGGTCAAAGTATTGCAGTGCTGGAAGTGTCTGACCCGCTGTAAACGGTACTGCCATCTCCATGACGCTGTTTGGCGCTTTTACCCGCACAATCCGCCCGATCTCGTTGTTCAGCAAATCATCAATCGCAACCTGACCATCAACAATCTGCAACGCTGGGTTATTAGTCAGAGCCACGTTATCAAGAACACCGCGCAGCATCGCTGTAGCCGCGTCCTGATCGTCCATTACCAAATCAACCAATGAAGACCCAAAGAAAGCGTGTGGCTCTGGATCGCACTCAAAGATCGCGTATGGTGCTGTATCTGCTTCGTAGAAGTTCAACAGTTTGAACGTAGCGCCTGCGCACAAGAACTGATACAGGCGCGGAATACCCGTACCCTCAATGTCCAATTCCATGTATGCGTTTGTAACTGTGATTTTCTTAGAAGCGGCAGAGATGTTTTCGTCTTCGCCCTCATCTACAGCATAACCACGGCGCTCAAACTCAGCCTCATCATCTACAACGCTGTACTCTGTGCTGTCTAACCCAGCCAAATCATCAATGCTAAATCCCATCGCAATTAGATCAGATACGCGCATTTCTGTGCTGTGACCGCACACATAGAAGTTATCAATTCCACGCGCATTGCGGTCTACAAAGAAATCTTCTGGGGGAACGCTCTCAATGCAGATGTCGCCGTGAGGAATAGACCGCGCAATCTTTACGTCATGCTCTGGTACTTCAATCTCCATGCCCATCTGATCCATAGAAATGCTCATGCGCATCTCATGCTCAAGAACCTCTACGTCATCGTCTTCAATGATTACCGCAAATTCTTCATCGGTCAGATTAGTGAAGGTATGGATTTCTGTTTCCATTTCCTCATTGTAATAAACGTATGCAATCCCAGCTTTCTTAACCATAGCATCTTGGAATACATCGTTTAGTACGCGGTATCCGTCATGCTGCTGGAACTTATAAGAAATATAGCTAGTCGCTTGCTCTGCTGCTGCAACATCCTCTGGGCCACGCGGTACAAACTCTACAGGCTTTTCGCTAGTAAGGAATATGCGCTGAATGCTTGGCTTTAGACCACGAACAACCTCACGGCACTTTGTTGCCACAACTCTGCTGCGACCTTCCTCATAGCCAATGTCTACCTCACCATCAAAGTAACGCTGTGCCTTGATACGTTGCGGTGCAATCTCGCTGTCTACAAAGTCCACCGCGTCTTGGATTGCTTTGGAAACAATGCTTTCAATCTGTGTCTGATCTAGTGGTTCTAGTCTCATTGTAGCGCCTTTCTTGCCCCTTCATATGTTTCCAGTGTTATCGGGCCTAAAAGACCTGACGCTGGGCCAGCGGTTTCCCGCGCTCCAAAAGTTGCACCAGACTTAGTAATAAACGGCGCAATTCTACCAATGAACTCTTGTGCCTGCGCTATTGCGCGTTCATCTGTTATAGCGCGACGAACTAAATCAGGATTTTCAGATACTAAGATTTGTGCAATCTTGTTGCGCTCTGCATCCGTTAAATCACGGCTAAAGCTATCTACAAATTTTCTTGTCACAGATAGCAAAGCGTTAATATCACCAGATGCTGCGGCTACACCCTCTGCTGCTGTAACGCCTGCATTCTGTGCTTGACGGGCCATGATGGTTTCTGCTGTTTGTGTGTTGCGTAGAACTGTCTGCGCTACATCTTCACTCTCTACAGCAATGTCTAGCTTACGCAAAATAGCCGCTTGGTCTTTTGGATCAGGGATCAATGCCCGTAAAAGCATTCCTTCTTTCTGACCTTCTTCCAACATTCTACGCAGAACTGTACGCTCTTGACCTGTGGTAAATTTACCTTGCAACGCAGCTAGGAACCCAGCGCGGAAACTTGCCAATGTCTGTGGGTCTTTGGCCCATTTATCCTCTAAATCAACCATGACCTCATTCACATCACCAGCTAATGCCCTACGCCCAGCTTGGAATGCATCGCGGTTTGAACGCACTGCCGCTGCTTGCGCCCTTGTAGACATCAAATCTGGAACATCTACGTCCAAAGCAGAGCGTAATGATTGCTCAATATCTTTTGTCGCACCAGATAAATCTATATCACCCGCTATTTGTTCTTTGCGAGAAGTTTGACTTAACACGCGCCGTATCTTTTCAGCTTCCTCAACTGTAGGTCTACGCGCAAACCTTACGATACCGTCTTCTCCAACTGAATATAAATCTTCAACACCTTGTCGCCGCGCAATCTTGTTTAGACCTTCACCTACATCGGGAGCATTTTCCAGAACTCTTGCAAGTTCCATAAATACATCATTGCTTACAGGCTCAGTTTTAAACGGCGCATATGCTGCACGTTCTGCGGCTGCTGTTTCTGCTTCACTGGTGGCACGGCGGCGAACTGCCGTTGCTGCTGGATCAGAACTAACATCATCTAAGTAGCTTGCAATTTCTGCTTGCGCTGCACTACGCAGTTTGCGTGGTCTTTGCTCTAAAGCAGTTTGGATCGTACCTGCCGCTGGGCCACCTTGACCTCTTAGTGCTTTCACCGCTGCTGCAATCGTGCGGTTTTCAGCTAATATCTTACCATCAACGATGTCTTGCACAATCTCATCTGGTGTTTTGCCTGTTTGCTCTACAAGTCGCTGTATTTCGTTTTCTACAACAGAGGCACCCTTGCGACCTGTAGTACGCCGCGCTGCATCAACCAAAGCCTCAAATCCTTGTATCCCATACTGGGCCAGCTTACCGCCTACAACTCCACCACCCGCGCCAAATGCTACCCCTGAAGGAACTCTTGCCGCTCTCTCAGAAACACCACCTTCGCCAGTACCAAACGCATATGCACCACCCTCTAAACCGCCGCGTAATGCCAACCGCCCAGCAGTTGGAATAGCTGCGCCACCGCCAGTAAACAACATTGGAGCAACAGCACCGCCTAACTCTAATGCCATAGCTTCTTTCGGGTATGCTTCTTGATATGCTTTTACGCCGCTGCGGATTTCTTCCAGTATTTCTTCTACTGGGCGACCTGTTGCCATAGACCGCGTGTAAGCCTCTAATTCATCAGCAAATCCAAGCGTTAGACCCTGCGCTGCGGTGCGAAATCTCTCTGTTGGAACCTCACCAGCAGGCGTGACACCCTGATTGGCTTGGGCTACAAGTTCCCGTAATTTCTTTTCATCAGCCATTTAGTGCCTCCAAATATTCTTTACGGTACTGTTCTGTAGCTGTCTGCCAATGCGTAACCCAAGCAGCATCATCACCTGCAAACTCTACTGGACGCGGTGGCACTTGCAAGATTGTTGGCTTTTTCAACAATTCACCAGAGTATCTGAAATCTGGTAGAATATCGTCATCAAAACCAGCTTCGGTTGCGTAAGTGATGTATTGATTTCTCGTGTTGTCGTATAGGCTTTCTGCTTCTGTGTACAATTTGTTTGCACGATCAACAAAATCTGCACGTTGCGCTGCGGTGAGCAATGTACCATCTTTTAGCTTTTGAACCATCGCTGCAATACGTTCACCATAACCACCCGCTGCCGCTGCTGCTGCAAATTCACCCTCTCGGACAACAGACTGAGGATCAAGCATTTTCATGTAGTTAAAGATCAAAGACAAGTCACCCGCTGCGCTTGGCTCTTTGACGCTTGCAGAGATACGACCATAAGCATTTGCAACTTTGTCAAAATCTTTAACGCGCTGCAAACCAGTAAACTCTTTACGCGCCTCTGAAATCATTTTTGTTTTATCTTTTGCAGAAATCGGTTGCTTCAGGCTTTCTGATAAATACGTTGCCATTGCTGTTTTTGCATCAATCGCTTTTGTCTCTAAAGCCGCTAATACTTGTGCCGCTATTCTGTCTCCACCTCGCGCCTTTGCTTGCAACATTGCAATAGTCTGGTTTCGTGATCCACTCGCTAGACGTTGCGCACCACGCGCTCTAATCTGCTCACCCATACGCGCTTCTGGAAGGATCAATGCATCTAGTGCTTGTGCAAAGTTCTCTGGGCCTGTTAAGCCTGTTGTCTGGTTAGGCTGCATAAACCTTTGAAGCAATCCTTGTAAACCTTGCTTTTGCTGTTGCTGGGGAAAGATAGTGCCAGCAGTCGGTACTCCCGATCCAAATGTTGTTTGTACCATTGGTTTTTCTCCGTTCATTCCCGCAAATTTTAGCAGATTTTCCAATCTAGGGCCACGCCATTGCGCAATGCCCAATGCGCCTTGACCACCACCACTTGGATTGTATGCCGCTGGGTCTATTGATCCAAAACTTTCAGCCATTAAATTCCCAACAATACCCGATGCTTGTGGCGGGTTTAGACCTTTGTTCAGCAGGTAGTTATAAGCAATCGCAGCGTTCTGCGATAATCCTTGTGGGTTCAATGGGTCTTCCATACTTCTGAAGACTTCCAAAGCGTAATTCTTACGTTTATCCAATGCGGAGCCACCCGAACGCTCAAACAGCTTTTCAAAAGCCTCTGCATAGTCTTGCGGCGTAATATAACCACCAGACTGAAACGCCTCTAAGGTTTTCTTCTCTGGCCCCTCTAGCTCAGACCACAGAAAGTCTAACTGCGTTTGAAAGGGTATCCGTGGAAAAGGGCTGTCCATAGTAAACCTTTATTTAGGCATCATCTGTGCGCCAAGCTGCAAGTAATTAAAGAGGCTTGGCTGGAACGATTGCTGCTGACCTGTCACATTCGGCACACCTGATAGAGTGCTTAGAAGTGTACTTAGCCCTTGTGCTGGCGCACCTGTGTATCTCTGGAAGCCGCCACGCGCTTGGTCAATCAACTGTTGCTGGATTTGACGCTGCATAGCACCTTCACGCGCTTGTTGCTGCTGTATCTGCTGACCGTAGCCAAAGGACTGACGACCTAAGTTTCCTAGCTGCGAAGCTGCGCCTAGACGCTGCTGTGCGCCTTGCAAACCTGCCATCTGGTTCAACTGCTGCGCCGTCATACCAGATTGTGCGCCAAACTGTGCTGCTGCGTTTTGTGCTGCTGCTTGGTTTTGTGCTGCTTGTAACGCTGTATTAAAGCCCTGCTGACGTAGCTGACCTATGGTATTTGCTGCTTGCTTGCCGTATCCCAAACGTGTCTGCGCTTCTGCAACGCCTTGGCGCGATCCACCAAAAGCATTAGCAGCTTCTGCTTGTGCGCCCATCTGGTTCAATGCAATGTCTTGTGCTTCACCAATGTCTGCCAGTGTTTGTTGAACTACTTGGCTTTCGTATGGGTTTTGAAACCCAGAAATCAACTGTGTCGGATCGGCTGCTTGATATGATGTCGCTTGAACCTGTGAGGGTTGGTAGGTCATACCTGCCGCTGTGCCTGCCAATGCGCCTTGTTGCGCTCCCGATGCTTGTGCGAACGGGTTGGCTGTCATTTGTGGATTTGCGCCTGCGCCCATGTCTGTCTCCTACTTGCCGCCGCCGCTAGGCTGCATTTCCAATGAAACAGGTTGGTTTTGTGGCGATCTTGAGCCAACTTCACCCATTTCTGTTAATCCAAAACTCTCAATATAATCGCGCTGACCTTGCGGAACATTGCCAATCATCTGGTCAACCATTGGCTGCGCTGAATACCCTTGTATGCCGCCCATGTTCTGTACTGGCGGCAGATAGCTAGATGTATCAACCGTAGGCATTCCAAACGATTGCGCTGCCATGTTTGTATATTGCTGAGAAAGTTGTTCTTGCGGTGACAATGCCGCAACTGTTGGGCCAGTTTCTGGAATGTATGTACTCATCAAGGGAGCAATGTCTGTTCCCATTCCTACGCCCTGCTGCAAGCCTGTTTCCAACCAACTTGGCAACGTAGCTTGTGTTGACTGTGTGCCACCTTTAGCCATTTTCAATCTCCTTGTGGAAATGCACATGCTGCAATTTCCAACCGTTTTCCGTTAATGGTTTTTTCCATCCTAACCGACCTGTCATCATTCCACCAGTGCAACCGTGCGATTTCGCCCACTGCCCTATGTCATGCTCCATGTCCATTATCTGATCCAATTCACCACCAGCAAGGAAAATGTTTATAACCTTCTTTCTAGGATATACCACAATTTCCGTAACTATGCACCCCCTTGGCGCTGCCCACAGTTGCATCTTGCTAGACGCGATCCCTGCAACGATGTCATCCCACTCATGTGTGCCATTACAATGAACCAAAGCTGCCTCAATCCAAGGCTTACATCTTTCTAGGTCTGGGCTAAGTTTCCAATGCTTCATCCATGCAACCTCGTAATTGCAATCGTTGACGCAGGCGCGGCAGGCGCAAATGCAGTTGCAACCGTGGCATCTAAAAACCCGCTTGTGCTATCTACTGCCCACATAGCCTCTAAATAATCATTGGCACTTACATCAAAAATAGCAGAGCGTGACACAACCAGCACCGAACCGTTTTGGTGCAGCGCGTTTTTCATAGTTGACCCTGTAACGTCAGTGCCATTGATACGAGGCCAAAACCAGAAGTTCACTGTGCTGCTAGACGTTGATGCAATCTGCGCTGAAAAGCTAATCATGTATTGACCAGCTTCAGCGAACACAATGCGGCTTGCAGGCGTTCCATTTGTTACACCCTCTGCAATGCTAGAGGTGTACGTTAAAGCATACGCTGTGTTTATGGATGCCGCTGTTTGGTCTGTCGTTACTGCGCCAGCGTATTGACCATCCTCTAAGACGATCTGCACAAACGCGCCATTCTTTGACACAACGGGATAACCGTTTTCGTCATCCCACAAGATCACGCCGTTCTCCGATGGATTGTCGTCTGCTGTCTTAAAGTACAAGCGCGGAAGCTGCCTGCGCAGATATGCAGTAAGGTTATTACCCCAAGCCTTTACGTTGTCGCCAATCGGTGGAAGTACGGGTGCCGCCATTACCTACGCCCACCCGCTTTTGCATCTACCCGCATTGTGCCAACACGCCACGCTGCGTAAGGTGTGTCACCCTCTACGCGCATTCTAATCTGGCGACCTGAGAAGCGCACGGCAGTCGGGCTAGACGGTGTATACGGCCCATGCGTGTATTCTGTGTCGTTGGGGTAGAAACGTGACTTGAATGTAACGTCTACATCGCCCTGCGTCTTTTCATCAGGGATCAAATCTGTGACCTGCATGATATTATCGCCGTTGCCAATACTGATCGGGCCGCTTTCTGCGAATACAGATTGCTCTGTGCCGCTGACTGCGTAGGACAATCCAACCTCATGGTCATACATTGCACCATCAGCATCCATGAGCATTGGATACTCAAACACGCCGCGTGACGCGCCAGTGGTGCGGGATAAGTTGCCGATAAGCCAGTGGTTTTCTTTGTAATCAAACGCCACATAGCGGTCTATTTCAGTGCTATCCGCTGAGCAATAGAACCACCAGATTTCGCCAAACTGACCGTTGGTAAACGCCCATGTTTTGCTTTTCTGTGAGGTGTTGATGTCGTTGAAAACATAGTCGTGGACATCGCACGGTATCTCAGAAACCAAGTTACCGTCAAAGCGATAGAACCCGCCGTTGCCCATCCAAAACACGCCCATGTCAACGTCTGCCGCTGCCTTGCGTGAAATAATACCGCAAGATGTGCCGACACGCTCAAAGCCATACACATAGGGTGGGCCGATATAACGTGCTGTATGCGCGTCAATGTCTGTGATGATTAGCGTCTGACCGCGTGTCCGAACCGCCGTTTCAATCTGGCCCGACGTTTGCAATTCAATATCGCCAGCCTCGTTTGTCGCGGCGGGTGTCCATGTCGTGTTGTCCTCGCGGTCACACCACTGAACCTTACGCGGGTTTGCGCCTGCACCCAGTGCAAAGATAAAGCGTTCTTCTGTAACGACTAAGCCAAGGTTGTTTATAGGCGCGTTTGCAATTACCGCTGCGTCTGATGATGTGCCAAGCTGCCACTCTAGCAAGCGTCCGTCTGCCGTAGAACACGCGACAAGGTATTCACCCCAGTTGTCTAGCGACCATGTGGTTGCAGCAACTAGGTTGCCAGTGTCAGGACGCGGTGTGCCGTATGTACCCGCACCGTAAAAGCCATAACCATAACCGATGTTGACCGCTGCATCCTCTGACCCCGCTGTTAGGTCAGTCGGCGCAATGTCGTATGCAGTGCCACCAGAGACAACTGCGAACAGTTCATTATACGATCCCGCCGCAACGTAGCGTGTGCCGTTGTTGCTCTCCCAAGTATGCATTCCGCGCGGTGCGTTTGTCGTAATACTGGCGATGTTCTCATTTACGCGCCAGCCACCGATAGGGCGCAGCGATCCGTCACGCCAACGAACAAGTGAGCCATCACGCCAACGACCAGATGCATCTAGCTCCGTACCTGTGCGGTAGAAGCCTGCGGGGATTTTAAGCGGTATGAGAGCCATGCGCGTTACTCTGGTTTAGTGGGCCAGTTGATGGTGTTTGGAAAGCCTGCTTGCTGTGGAACGTTGAGCAAATCAGTGCGGTACTGCGTCCATTCGTTTTGTTTTGCTGCTGTTAAGTCTGCCCAGCGTAATGGGTTGGTTACGATAGGGTCTACTTCATCGCGTAATTTAAAGTCACGCATTCCACGCACCTCAAGCGAAAGCGCCTCTGTTTTTCGTGCAGTATCTTCAACCCATGTATCACCTACGCGGTCATAGAATGGTGATGGACGCGCATCTACTTCAGTTGCCCCATCAGGTATTTCTGGCATGGGATCATTACCACTGTCTTGCACAATGTATTCACCCGATGCGTCTATTATGTGTCTTAAAGCCATCTTGTGATTATCCTTTATTATGCAAGTTTAAATTGAGAAACAAAAGAGGAGCCGTTGACGTAAAAGTAGTGATTAGGGGGAACCACAAAGTATATTGGGATAAACTCACCACTGTCGCCATCACGCATATCAAGCGTTACATAACTGCTAGTGCTAGTGCCTACACGCACTGTGCCAGCCTGACCACTGCCTTGGCGAACTTGCCACGCTTCCGCCTTGGAGCTTGTGTTCTGATACCAAGTTTGAACACTTATGCTTGTTGTTTGCCAAGACTGAGAAACACCAAAAGTCTGAGATGTTGTTGCGTATCCACTAAGTGAGCTACTTGTCAAATAGCCCTGAGATGAGTGATCGCCCCAACCATACGCCGTGTCCCAGTTGGATTGGCTTGACGTTGTTGGGATGCTGTAACCAGATTGCAGGGAAACCGCCAATGTGCCTGACGTTGTGATTGGCGTTCCGCTGACAGTCAGACCAGTTGGTACCGTCATCGCAACTTCTGTGACTGAGCCAGAACCTACAGAGGCATTGATGTACGTTTTAAGATCGCTCATTGCGACCTGTTTCATTGTGCCATCATCGTTAAACACAACGCGGTCAGCATCAACGACAGTTGTAGATGTTGCCGATGTATCACCGTCTAAGATATTTAGCTCTGCTGTTGTAACGGTTGCGCCATCAAGGATGTTTAGCTCTGCCGCAGTTGACGTAACTGCAACGCCGCCAACTTCCCAGCCCGACCCAAGATTAGGCGTGACCGTATTCGTACCGTCAGCATTGCTGTTTATCTCTAGGACAATATCGTCCAACGCGGTATTGATGGTTGTTCCCCAGCTATCCTCAGAACCGCCTACCGTGGGTTTCGTAATGGTTATAGCCATGTAAATCTCCTTTACGCCGCGTCCTGCACGACCGTCCATATGTCTGTTATATCAGAAACTTCTGTCCATGTCTTGTCTACTGGCTCCTGATAATCCCACAAGAACCTGACAGGCAATGTTGGTACGCCCGCAGTAATCTCATCGCCCGCCAAGATATGCGTCTGGAAGAACGGCAGCGTATCCATAATTGGGTTTGCTGTGATGTCATCCGCGTTGAAGTTAAAGAACTGCGTAAACGCAATGCTATCAACGCTTGGCGCACCCAGAGTAATCTCTGTCGCGTCAAAGTCATAGAAGAATGTCAGCGTACCGCTATCAACAACTGGCGTACCAGCCGTGATTTCGTCTGGCGTAAGTAGCTGCTGGAATAGCGTTACAATGCTGTCAACCGTTGGCGTAGACGTTAGATCGCCTGTCGCTAGATTGTACTCAACGCTAACCGCGATGTTATCAACCGTTGGATTGCCAAGCGTAATGTCGGCAATCGCAAAGGTTTCTTCCTCAAACATCGTGACCGCAGAAATCGTTGGAACGCCTGCGATGATGTCATCTGCAAGTAAGCCACCTTCGGCTATTGCGCCAAGTGGTGCGGAAGCGAGTGGGCTAAATCCAAGCATTGCGGTTTCCTTACGGGGCTACTGGCCAATCATCATCGGCAATATTAGGCCATGATGCCAAGTCTGACATATCGCGCAACTCTTGGCGATAGGTTGCCCAAGCTGTCTTTGCTTCATTCGTCAGTGGGCTGTCATTCATCTGCGTCCAATCGCTGTCGGCCAATAGCTTATTGCGTGTGGTGCGATGACCTTCAGCAACTTTGGCATCCAAGCCAGCTTGATACGCCGCCTCATGCTCTGCCTTGGTTGTCGTAACCCCATCCTCATCAGTGGTGTCTTGGAACATGTCACGGGCAACGTAACGTTCAACCCAATCACCGTTTGCGTTTTGCTCAACACCATCACGCACAGACGTTTGGTATGCTGTGGTGGTAGCAGCAGGTGACTTTAGCACAGGGTCTAGGTCTAGTGCGTCTAGGGTTGCTGCTTTCCATACACGAGGTAGGGACATGTTGGCGAACTCATTGCGCCACTGCCCTTGGGTCTTTACAACACCTGTTGTTCTGTTTCTGTATTCACTCATTAGATTGATCCTTTCATATGAGTTTGATTATGCGATTGCGTAGAAAATATAACTTGCGCTTGATACATTGTTGTTCCCACTGGCAGGGAGAGAAAACCCCAAACTGTAAGGATCAAGCCAATCAATACCTGTAGTCTCCCCCGCATTACTGTTTAAATCAAAAAACGGCTCTGCTCCAGAAACAATCCCTCGTTCACTATCCCAAAGCCACCAAGGACTTGTGCTGTCAGTTCTCTTAATCAACACAAACCTAGCACCGCTGCTAAACCCACAGTCAATGTTCTGTGCTGCACCTGTCCCAGTATAACTCCCCACCTTAGACACACCATCTAGGCTTGCGAATAGGTAGGCTATGTAGGTGCCGCCAGATGCGTTAACCGTATCTATTGTACCAAGCGTAAATTGCGTATCAGTAGGAGCTGTGTCGTTCCAACGCAAAGTACTAGTAGCCTCCGCTTCTGTTGTATTAAGACGCAAAAACTTTGTGGCGCTCAACGCACTGTGATAAACTTGCCAATCCTTAGCAAAGTCCCTACGCTTCACCCACATCATCTCAGGTGCAACACCAAGGTTATGGCTTACAGTTCTAGCTGATCCCGTCCCCGTGTAAGCAACGACATCAAAGAAGTTGGGGCGTCTTTGCCAACTGTAGGTTACATAACTGTCACCATTAGAATTAGACTGACCATAAGCTGTTGGTAATTCAAATCCGTCATTGTAGTCATAATCAATCCAATCTGTTAGACTATCATAACTTACATCAGTAGATGATGTCATATGCATACCATCAATCAAACGTGAACCCATGCCACCTAAACCACCATCACGCTCCAATATTAAGTTTGTGTCTATTGCAAAACCTGTGGTAAATTTCCTGTTGGCTGTTGCGTTCCCTGTGTATGTTTCCACATCAAACACATCAGTCGCACTCTCAGGCACTTTAGTACCACGGCGAATGGCTATGTAGATGTAATTATATCCAGATGTATTGGTTTCATCTAAGGTTGTAACTGTTTCAAAACCCGTGGGTGTAAAATTAAAGATTTCAAATGCAGAGCGTTCAGCAGAGGAAGTATTCGGAAATAACTCCGCACTATTTCCACCTGTTGGCGTACCCCGCATGTTGTCAAACACTTCCCAGTTTTGGTTTGAATTTGTTGCTTTTACTAGCAACCACTGTGGTTCAAACCCAAGGTCAATAAAGTTACCCGCTGAACCTGTCCCAGTATAACTCCCACACTTGATAATATCAGCATCACCATCAGGGCCGAACTCACCGTCACCATCGTTGTGGGCGAATATATACGCTATTCCAGTTTCACCTGCAAAATTAGTTGACCAAAAAGTTCCTAAATCAACTTGAGTACTAGAAAAACTCACTGTGTCATAAGAAGCGGCTGCCGAAGTTGTGTTAAGAAACATATATTCATTTGCACTTACAAGATCACGATGGTGAACACCCCAGCTTGACGTAGTGCTAGTAATCTTTGTAATAACCATGCCTACATCTGAACCTAGGCTATGATTAATTATTGTATCTGTTCCTGTTGACCCAACAGTAAATTCAACCACATCAAAGAACTTAGGGGCTTTGCGGAATGTCCACGAGGCGTAATTATAGCCATTTTGATTGATATTTCCAGAACTAAGCATTGACCAACCGTTAGAATTAAAAGAGGTTAGTCCATTTGATTGGTAGTTCTGAGCATCCGTTAAGTTAGGCTTTATGCGATTGTATGCACCACGTTCTGTATCAAAGATGTTATGATCCTGTGTTGCATCTCGCCTCTTCATCCAAACCATACCACCTTCGCCAGCTTCGGCTGCGTCAAAGGGGCCGACTTCTGATGCTCTTGGATTGCCATTAACAGTGACACTGTATGAGTTAGAACTTGCGTCAGCCAATGGCGTGTCACCCTGACCAACCAAAAGAACTGTGTTGCTGT